>OGRG01001211.1_pt1 | contig 18905 bp, 18 predicted proteins | sample 1553501 | NCBI WGS metagenome assembly OGRG01 (sample SAMEA2580018, study PRJEB22360) | human gut metagenome | biome: human gut; feature: human-associated habitat; material: faeces | place: Denmark | collected 2008/2010 | reverse complement strand
TCGGGGTATGAGGTCGGCTTTAGCTGGAAATTTTAGGAAACTACTCCGTCCCGGGCTTAGGGGAGCCCGGGTTTTTTATGTCCCCAAGCCGGGGATATTGGCCCCCGTGGCAGGGACCAGCAGTAAACAATGGTAGGGAACATGTGTTCCGACATTAGATAATGGTGTTCTTAAAGAGGATAAGCCCCTCCTAAAAAAGTTGATGAAACTATTGTTCCATTGTTTACAATTTTCCCATGGCCCCGGACCCAAAAGTTGATAAAACCATGGTTTTGGCAAAAATCTCGACAGTCCCCCCTAAAAAAGTTGGTCAAACCATTGTTCCATTGTTCCGGTCCCCCCAATGAAAAACATCCAAACCATTGATATTCAATCAATTAGGGCCGGAACAATGTGGAACAATGTGGAACAATGATTGTTCCGGCCCTAATTGATTGAATATCAATGAATTAACCCCCCCCGGAACAATTGGAACAATAATATAGGAGGAAGACCTGAATAGGGAATATGAAGGAAATAATGACCAATATAGGAAATGAGAAATCACCAAATAGAGTGCACAGAACCATTGTTCCAATTGTTCCGGTCCCCCCAATGAAAAGCACCCAAACCATTGAACATCAATCACTTAGGGGCCGGAACAATAAAAATTTTATTGTTCCACACATTGTTTATTATGAAAAAAACTGAGAAATTGGGGCTACCCCCAACCGGAAAAATTGGAGTGTTCCGGCGATGGCTTGGAATCTACTCAAAAGAGGAGCGGGAGGTCCTGGACTACGCCCGCAAATTGAAAAAGACAACCATGCAAATAGCACGGGGTCAGCTGACTCTGTTATCTCGTCCGGAATGGATGCGGCACGAGGACTGGGTTGAGGTCCGCAAACTACAAAACAAATTAGAAAGGAGACGTAGAAAATGATTGCAATTTACCTGTTGGCCATCCTCGGTCTGTTCGCTGTTATCGGGGGAATTCGCCAATGGTGGATCAACCCCAAACGGAAGTTGAACAGATCCATCAAACAGATGGAGAGAGCGGAGAGACGGATTCAAAAATTCAAAAAGAAGTCGTAGGTGCCAAATTGGTCCAGTAGAAATTGGTGCCAAATTGGTCAAGTAGAATTGGTGCCAAATTGGGCCTTCTCTCGACCCACAAATACTGGACGGCACTCGCGTATACGGAAATTAAAACCAAACAAGCATGAAAGCAAAACACTTTAAGCAGCTCGGGAAAAACTGGGCTTTGTACTCGGAAGTCAATACCAAGTACTGTAATTGGACCCCATCCATCGCAACGGTCCACGAAGGCATGATTTGGCCGAACGGCATTTCGGTCAAGTTCCTGTGGTTCGGCGTGACCCTCATTCGCGTAAGCGAATAAATTAAAGATCCCCGGGGCCAAACGCTCCGGGGATTGTTGTGCAGAAATAAATTTTTAATTTGTATAAGGTTTGATTATATTTGAGGCATGGCACGAAGTACATATAAAATGAGTCCGCTCGCCTATATGGAGGAGGGACAGAAAAGGCGAGACGCCGGGGAATTTGTAAAGCCCACCGATGCGGAGGAGCTTTATTTTGCATTCATCGAGTACTGCAAATTCATGAAGGATAACTATTTCTCCCAGGCTCACAAGAATAAGAATGGCGACGACTGCAGCGTCTACATTTCCCGCCCGATGACCATCGAGTCATTCAGGCTGTTCGCTGGGATCAATCCTGTTGAGTACGGGGAACTCACGGGGGATCCGGTAGCAGCTGCAATTGGTGGCACCATCGAGGACGCCATCAATTCCCAGCAAATTGAGGGAGCCCTGGTTGGCAAGTACGCTGCCAGCCTCATCCAGGTGCTTCAAGGACGCAAGACCAATGTCAACCTGACGGGAGGCATTACTCTCGAACAGATAACAGGAATGGAGGTAAAATAAAATGGGACGCCGACTTCAATTTGACACCAAAGGCAACGAGAAACAGAAGGAAGTGGCTCGGTTATGGCTTGATGACTCGGTCACTGACATTCTGTATGCCGGCACGAAAGGTGCTGGCAAATCCTACCTCGGGTGTTCCTTGATAGCCGGCGATGCCCTCACCTATCCAGAGACATTTTATTTTATTGCGCGCAAGACGGCTGCCGACCTGGTCCGGTACACAATCCCCTCCATCTACGAGGTATTTACCCACTGGGGCATCACGGAGAACTACTACCACTTTAATGGCCAATACAACTTCTTCGAGTTGTACAACAAAAGCCGCATCTACCTCATCGATGCCAAGTATAACCCCAGTGACCCCATGTATGAGAGGTTCGGTTCCATGCAGATGACTCGGGGATGGATCGAAGAGGGTGGCGAGTTTATCCGCGAGGCGAAGACCAACCTCCAGGCTTCCGTCGGTCGATGGAAGAATGACGTCTACAAGCTGGCTCCCAAACTCCTCATCACCTGCAACCCGTCCAACAATTTCCTCTACACGGACTACTACAAGCCATGGAAGGAGAACAAGCTGCCTCCTTGGCGTCGGTTCGTTAAAGCTCTGCCCCAGGACAACAAGACTCTCCCAGACACGTACATTGAGGGGCTTCTCCGGAACCTGACCCAGTCGCAGATCGAGCGACTGGTCTTTGGCAACTGGGAGTATGACGATGACCCGAATTGGCTGGTCGACTATGATGCAGTGTGCGACATGTTCAGCAATGAGTTCGTACTCCCGACGGGCAATCGGTTCATTAGCACTGACCTTGCCGGGAAAGGTAGAGACAGTTGGGTGGTTGGAACCTGGGACGGCATGGTCTGTCGGATCCCCATCGCCAAAGGCTTCTCGGAAGGCAAGGAGATGGAGGAGAAGATCGCCAAATTGGCCACCGGTCTGAAAGTCCCCCGGTCTAGCATCGTCTCTGACGCTGACGGACTTGGGTTCTACTTGGAGAGCTACCTGAAAGGCATCCGGGAGTTTCATGGGGGACAGTCAGCCATTGACTCCAAGACGTACAACAACATCAAGTCGGAGTGCGCATTCAAGCTGGCGGAGCTCATCAACAAGCGCCAGATCCACATCATCTGCTCTCCCGAAGTTCAGGAGAAAATCAAGCAGGAGATGACGGTGCTCAAGTCCAAGAACACGAACTCCGCTGAGCAGAAGCGAGAGCTCATCTCCAAGGACACCATGAAGCAGCTCCTCGGAAGGTCACCGGACTTCCTGGACATGCTCATCATGCGAATGATATTTGAGATAAAGCCGAAGGCGACTGGCATGAGGTCCGCCAAAATAATAATCCCCACAAAACGATGATACTGGACATTATAACTATTATCCGCAACATGGTCAAGATAATCAACCCTCTGGCCGTCTTTGAGTGTGACCAGGCTCGGATGCTGAACGTCAAAGTGGACACGATGGAAAGATTCGTGACAGACTCGGACGGCAATCGGGTATCGTCCGACTTTGTCTATGTTGAGGAGCCAACCACTGGCTACTACGATACCCCGTACAGGGGCTACCCCACTCAGCGTACCATTATGCAGGTCTACTTCTGCAAGTTTGAGCCGATGGCCAATGATGCCTACAAAGGCAATACGAAGTTCAGCAAGAATCCACCCACTGTCGGACGACTGGAGTTGAAGAGCCAAATCGAGGAGCAGATGGTCAGGCCTTTCCTCTACTTGCTCAAGACCTCTCAGCTGGTCAAGCAATATCCGGAAATCATGAACACTGTCCGGGTGCTGTACCCGTCTTCCAGGTTTGACGCCAATGAGGTAAGCGTTGGGCTGGAGTTCACCTTCAAACAGGACTGGTGCATTGAACTGTACAAGAACAAGATCTGGCGCCCCCTCCTCGAAGTGGTAAAGCCTGGGTTTGACTTGTCGGGGCACACTCTATTCTTCGACCGCCAGGACTTGCCCATGCCGGTCTATCCTCCTGCACGGATCCAAGCTTTGGTGCACGCAGGGGGTTTGCCTCTATTGGCATTCTCCATCTCGCAAACAAACAATTTTGTTGGACAACTTACTGTTGATGGGAATGGCGACTTAGTAGTAGATTACCCATGGACCAAAGAGGATGGGTGGAAAAAGTCGAGTGTGACGTACCCCAACCTGGGCCCCGAATATGAGTTTATAGTCAACTCAATAGAAATTGAAGACATCCCCGAACAGTATTGGAGTCTCAAACATTGCTACATAAAATGATCCAGCGAATCGACATACAAGGCGGTCAGATGACGTTCGGCCAACGCATAGAGCTTGGCCGGATCATCACTGACAAGGAGATGACCGACATCGACAAGATGAAAGAAGGCATGCAATGTCTCGGTGTCAAATGGAGTCTGAGAAACACCTCAGAAATTGTCGAGTACTGGTATGAGGTTCTCATGGGCATCAAACACTGGATTGAACGGGAACAGACTGAGCTCAAGTACGAGCCCAGTGCTGAGGAGAAGGCAGCCGGCATTGCTCAGTTCTCTCTGGTGGTTGGGGAGATGGCCACCATCACTGCACTGGCCAAAGACTACTCGAAGGATCCGGACGAGATACTGGAATGGAAATACGGAAAGGTGTACAACCTCCTTTTCACCAACTTGCAGAGCCACCTCTTCCGGGAGCGACTGAACAAGGAACTGGAGCGTAAGGCTCAACAGAAAGCCAATGTTCGCAAACCCAGAAACAAATGGCGGTAGGTCTGGAACAGATATTGGCTGAGGGTCTCACCCAGATGAGGGACGAGATCATCCGGGCATCACAGGACGCCGGGCAGGAAGCCTCCGGCAGAACCTATGCTCAGATAACAGTCCAGACGGGACGAGAAGGGGAAACAGTTTGGGGAACGATCGAAGCTCCAAACTACTTCTACACTCTCATCCGGGGACGAGGTCCTGGAAAGATCCCCGCCAATTTGGGACAGATCATCATGGAGTGGGCAAAGCTCAAAGGCATCACATTCTCGGATCCCAAGGACCTGGTCCGATTCGGAAATGCCACTGCATGGAAGATAAAACGAGAAGGCTCAGAGCTTTACCGCAATCACATTTACGTTGACTTGGTCGACACTCCCGCTGATAACTTCGAGGAGTACCTGGCTCAGCATTTGGACAAGACAATGGAGGTCCTCATTGAAGAGGCATTCACTCCTGACAACAATATGGACCACGGATATATAATATAACGCGATATGGCAATTATCACTCAACCGGCTGAGGATTCTTTATACTCAGCATATTCGCAAATACTAGTTGAGACCAACAAATCAACACCTGGGCTTGAGATCAAGACTCAGAACTTTGACGAGGACAATATGATCTCGTTGAACATTATAGACAATGAGGCGGTCGAAGTACTTGATAACAGTGGAGGTAGTAGTAACAACTATTCTGTGAAGTTTCCTCTCCGTAGAAAGGTGATACCCGGGGAATGGTATGCTTTTAGGGTTTCTAGCGGGGCTGGAGTGGGTGCCACTTCACTCACCGTTGCTTTGTTCCAAGCAACCAGTTCGGGTAATCTTACCACTGTGATTGCTAAAACAAATATCCCAATTGGTGACAACATGACGTGGAAGGTTCGGGTACCGGGCATTGTTACAACAGGATCCCCCCGCGATTTCCTTGTCATTTTTGCAGGTATTGAAGGAGCAACAGCTGGAGTGAAGGTTACTCTCACAGGTATGAGTTTGGCCTACGGGAATAACTTTGTCGGCTATAGCCCCAGTCCAGTTAAAGCAGCGAACTCACTAACTGAAAGCATCAACATCTACAGAGACTCGGGATTCGGGACGTCGAAGAAATACGACCTCAGGTTCTTGGCAAAAGCCGGATTCCGGGACGACAGATCGAGAACATTTCCGTACATAAACCCACTCATCTACTTTGCCATTGACTACAGTCTCATATCGGCATATGCTTACAGATGCATCGGCGAACGAGACTTCAATGTTCGATATGCCTCCCGGGGAGTTAGGGCTCGAGGCTACAACGCTAATTTCCCCGGGTCATACTTAGGACTCGTACTGACTGACCGGGTTCCTGACAACGACAGGAATCTGTATGTAAAAAAATACCCCGAGTACCCGTACTTCGTCACCCTATTCCCGAGAGGGTTTTTGGGGTCACCAAATGTCGCTACATCGATCGACGTTCGGGTTAAACGTTATGAAGATGTCGAAAAAAAATTTGATATTTCTACCCGACTCAACATCCCCCTTGTGTACGAATTTGAGGATGCGGATGCATCTGAGGATGAAGCAGACTACGTAAAACTCAGACCTTCTATAGGAGAATACTCTTCTCAAGCATGGAACATCATATTCGTCTATACGGAGGTACCTTGCAACCCATTCTACATTCGCTGGATAAACCAGAAAGGCGGATGGGACACTTACATGTTTGAGCAACACAAGAAGTATACGCAGGAGGTTGACCGGGGAGACCAATACGTATTAGCGAATTCCGGAGACCCCTATGCCTCACAGACGAGAGGCGAGTTAGCTCCGGAGTTTAAGAACATAGTCCAAGCAGGAGCAGAACAGCTTGACGAGAACGACTTCAACTTGCTCAAAGGAATTGCTCTCTCGCCTCTTGTTCAAAGGTACAACGACTCAATCGGGGTATGGCAACGAGTCCTAGTAAATGACACGGACTTAACTTGGGACACCAAGACTCCCAGGAACACTGTTAGCTACGAGTTCCAGCTTATTGACGAACAAACTCAGTGGTAATATGAACTACGAACTACTCATGAAAGGCATTGACGGCAAGGTCTGGTCCCTGGACCTCCCGCTGGATGCTCCTGCGATGAATTACCAGATCAACAATCTGGCGGAGCTGAAAGACAGGAATGCCTCGTACTCCCAGCGGATCAGTCTGCCCAGGACGACCCACAACGAGCAAGCATTCCAATTCAGTTTTGTAGTTGGCTCAGGTTCGGGTGTGCCATACATGAAGTTTCCTTGCCAACTATTCTATGAGGGAGCACTCATATCCCCGGCTGGAGCAGTATTGAACATCGTAGACGTATCAGATACATCGATCGGGGTCCAGATCCTCGGGGCAACCGTTGACCTGTTCGACACACTAAACAACACTGACGCGAAGGACCCAGGGGATGGTATGTTCCTCCTCAAGTGGTACACGGACACAATGGGACAGACTGAGCGATACCTCTCCGGCCCCGAAGGGGTTAAAGTCCTGTACTTTTGGCTGTATGCAACTCTACAAAAGAACCCGAACTTCCCCCCTTTCGCCATGGAGGCAATCAGGCAAGTCAGTGAGTTGGACAAGTTCTACCCCCACCTCAACTGGTATGACTTGGTGACATGGATCTTCGATCGAGCAGGCTACAGCCTCGAGACCACCGTGGTCCCCGTCGACCGAGCCGAAATGTTTTTGCCTTGCACTTACCCCGTTTTGGCAGACAACCCCAAGGCTCCGAAAGCATCCGGAATTGGCTGGATCCGGAATCCCTCGGTTGGCACCACCGGGGTGATATGGAAAGGCTCCCCCGGGGTAACTCTCAGTGACCCGGTCGCCGGACGTTTGACTATAGACTCCAGACTCAGAACATTCAACTGGATGACTCTATGGGACACGACCATCACGTTTAAATTCTCGTGGTCCAATATTTCTGCCATCCAAAAGAGTAGTGTGGCAGTCAAAGTTACCCACTACAAGAACGACGGAACCAGTGCTGTAGTGTTGACAAGGTCCTGGTCATCGGGGTCTTCTGGCAGCGCTTCGGTCGACATCCAGATGGAGGCAGGGGAGCACATACTGGTGTCTGGAACTCTCGCCATAGCCGTTAACCCTGTCAATTCGTTTGACATGAGATTTCCGGTCAGCATTACTGCTCCTCCTGTGCCTGAAACTTCACCAGGGGATAAGCCCCAACCCGGACTAACCTATGACCTCCTGGCCTCTACTGGATTCAAAAGCTTGGGGGACATAGTCAAAGCATTTGTCCAGCTGTTTGGTCTAACCGTCGACGTTAATCCCGTCACAAAGGTAGCAAGAGCATACTCTATGCAGGAGTTTTACAACAGACAAAGTTCGTCCGGGAAGAATTGGTCTGACAAGCTGATAAAAGGAAAGGACACCAAACTTACGTTCCAATTGTCCAGCTATGCCCAGTCCAACGAGATGAAGTTAGAGGATAATAAGGACAACAACGTTACTGACTCGTACAAGTTCAGCATCCCGGACGTCAACCTCCAGCCCACCAAACTCCTGTTCCAAATTGGGTTCTTGGCAGGGCTCAACCAAAGACTCCATGATTCGGACATTACAAATAAGACTCATACACTTGCTAACTACCCTATCTGGACCGTCAATAGAGGTCGGATGGAGAACGGGGAAATGACCGAGACGACTTGGGAGTACAATGTTCTAAGTAAGCCGATGGTCGTCCACATAGATAAGTCTGACTATATGCGGCCCAAGGTGAAGGTAGGCCACACCCTTACCCAGGTACGACTATACACGGCGTATTTCAAAAAGTTGAATTACTACGTTCCTAAGTACTACGGCAAGCTCATCAACAATATACTCAAAAGACCAAAGACCCTACAGGTCCAAATTCTTTTGGACTCGCTCGACATTCAAAGTCTGGACTTGTTCAACCCGATATGGCTGGAAGAGCATGGGTTCTGGTTCTACGTTTCGAAAATAAACAACTTCCAAGCTGGAAAGATATCCAAAGTAGACCTAATACGAATGTGATATGGCCGAAGAACAGAAAAATACAATTTACAACGTCCGTGTAACAGCTGAGGATGCCCTCAAGACGTTAGCCGAATTGAAACTCCGGTCCCAGGAGTTGAGAGACCAGCAGAAGGCTCTCGGCAAAGTAACTGAGGAGAATGCTCAAGAATACTATGCGCTTGACAACCAGATCAAGGCAATCAACAGCGAGGCGAACAAGTACCAGAAGCAAATCCAGAACAACATTAAGCTCCAGAACCAACAGGAGGCAAGTTTATCAAAACTTAGAACCCAGCTGGCTTTGGACAATGCCGAGTTTGCAGAGCTGGGCAACTCAATGAAGGACGCGGCTCGTAAAGCCGAGCTCGGCAAGCGCATTGCAGAAACCACCGAGGAGCTCAAAGCTCAGGAGGAGGCACTCGGGGACTATCGCCGGTCAGTTGGTAACTACGAGAAGGCAACGGATAACCTGAAACAGGAGCTCAACGACTTGACCGACACTCTGATCCGGATGGCTCAAGCCGGGGATACGAGTTCAGCATCCTTCAAGGAGATGGTCAAGCGAGCTGGGGAGCTCAAGGCGGCAGAGGACACGGTCAATACAGCCATCGACCAGACTGGACGAGGAATCGACACACTGGTCGCTGTCACGGATGCAACTTCGGCAATCACTTCCGTCTACGGTTTATGGACCACAGCCACTCAGGTACTGGGGAGCGAGAACGAGGAGCTCAATGCTACCATGACGAAGATGATAACCATCATCACGGCTCTTTCCTCTTTGTCTTCTCTCCAAGCAGCTCTCTCCAAGACCGAAGCCACTTATCGAGCTGCATCTAACTTGGTTCAGCTGGTTGGCATCAACCAGACTCTCGCCGAGACGAAAGCGATAGCTGCTAAAAATGCCGTACAAGGAGCTAGCAACATCCTCACCAAAGCAGCAGCAGCTGCCACATGGCTTTGGAACGCGGCTTTGGCTGCCAACCCCGTTGTATTGGTGGCAGCAGCAGTGGGCGGATTGGTGGCTGGAGTGGTTGCTCTTACGAACGCATTTAACAGTAATACGGAAGTTCAAGAGAGAGCAACCCGGGCAATGGAGGCATACAATCGAGCTGCCGAAGCCTCCACGTATGTACTGGATCAGATCGAGACCAAGCGGAACACTCTGTCCAAAGCCGAGGAGATCCGGGGCAAACGGGAGATCGAGAACCTCAAAGCCAATCATGCCACGTCGGAACAGATCGCCGAAGCTCAGCTCAAAACAGCCAACAAGCTCCGCGAGATTGAGGTGAGTGCAGCTCGTCAAAGACAGATGGCTGCAATGGATGAGTTCGACTCCTTGAAGAAGGTGATTGCAGCCAAGGAGGAGGAGCTCAACACATGGTCAGGAAGCTTGGCCAAATACAAGGAGGCCAAAAAGGAACTCGACGACTTGAAAGGCCGATACCAAGAACTGTTCCGGACAATCGAGAATGAAGGAGCCGCAATTGCTAACTTGGCTCTTGAGACTGCAATAGCCAACCGGGAGGCTCAGCAGGCCATTGCCGATAAGGCTCTGGAGGTTGCTTTGAAGAACTCGGAAGCCATGCAGAAGATCCGGGAAGACGATCTCAGGTTCCAAACAACATTCCAGTCTACGAACATTGCCATCCGGATGGAGTATGAGAAAAAGCTCTACAAGGCAGCTCAGGATGGAGCCCGGGAACGTCTGGCTCTCCAGAAAGCTCACGGCAAAATTACTAATAAGGAGTATCAGACGGCTCTGAATGCCATGGCTCGGTCTGACAAGCAGTTCTACGAGAACCAAGCCAAACAGCTCAATGACTACCTTGCGGGGGTGAGAGCAAACATATTGGCTGTAGCTTCCGGAGGCACAGTCGATATGCAGATTGCTCAGGTTACTCAGAAGTACCAGGACGCCATGAAGGAGCTGGCCAACATTCAGTCTCCCCAGTTCGTGAGAGGTATGAGCGAGGAGGAATACCAGAAAGAGTATGCCGCTTATGAGCAGTTCCTGGTCAACAGAGCCGAACTCGAGAAACAGATCCAACAAAACCTCCAGGACGAAATCAAAAAGATCCGCGAGGATGCTACCAAACAGCAACTTGACCGGTTCAACCAAACTCTAAACGAACAGTATGCCGAGGACCTCTCGAAGGCAGCGGACAACGAAAGGGAGAAGCTGGAGCTCGAGAATGAGATGCTCCAGAAGCAAATCGAAGCCAGGAAAGCTGCCGGGGAGAAAACCTATGAGCAGGAGGCCCAGCTCCGAGCCAACAATCTTCGTCTCCAGCAAATGGACCTCGACAAGGAGCTCGCTCAAGCCGAGTTAAATCACAAGTCCAAGTATGAGATCAGGAAAAGGTATCTGGAGGCAGAGTTGGCAGCAGCTCAAGGAAACGAGGACGCCATTGCTCAGATCCAACTTGAGATGGCTGAGAACGAGGAGGCTTTATGGGAAGAACGGATCGAGAAGCTCCAGGAGTATGCCGAAATGGCATCCGGCTTTGCTAATGCTTTCAATGACTTGGCCAGTGCTCTCGGGGAGCGCCGGGCTCAGGAGGTAGAAGAACAATACAGCCGGGAGGAGCAGGCATTGGCAAACATGTACGCTAATGGCCAAATCACGGAGGCCCAGTACAACGAGAAGAAAGTCAAGATGGAGAAACAGAAGGAGAAGGAGTTGGCCAAAATCGAACGGGAACAAGCTATCCGGGAGAGGGCAATGGGATCCTTCGAGATTGGCATCAATACTGCCATCTCCATCATGGCATCGGCTAAAATGGGATTCCCTTTGGCTATCCCGTTCATTGCAGCAGCTGCGGCTTTGGGAGCAGTTCAGATGGCAGCTCTTTGGGCAGCTCCTCTGCCGAAAGCCGCAAGAGGTAAATACATTGAGGGACCCAGTCATGCCGCTGGAGGAGTGCACATTGAGGCGGAAGGAGGCGAGACCATCATTAACAAGAAGTCGAGCCGCATGTTCCTGCCTCTTCTGTCAGCCATAAACGAACTCGGTGGCGGAGTACCGTTCACTAAAGTTGGATCGGATGGGGGATATGCTATCCGATCATTCGCTGAGGCGTCGGAACCTATGAATCGGCTTGACATGGAGAGGGCAATTCAAAAAGCATTTGGCCAGGTGAGAGTGATTGCTACAATCGAAGATATTCGGAGGGAAGATGCTAACTACGTGCAGATTCAAGACCGGGCTAATTTTTAAATAGTCCAGCACAAATAGTATTTCAATATCTATTAGGAATAATTATGTTTGTATAGAAATAATTTGGCACATGATATTCATCAACCTAAAAGGCGCAATTGACTCCGAAGAGAATCGGGTCATGATGGAGCTTTGGGGTGGGACCTCAGAGATCTGCTCCGTGGAGACCTTCCGCCGGGTACTTGATGAACACCCCGACGAACAGGAGGTGTGCATCAACATTGACTGTGACGGGGGCTCTGTTGAGGAGGGCTTCAAGATTTATGACCTTCTTCGCATGAGTGGGAGGACTATATACACAAATATTGTCGGGGGATGCCACTCGATGGCAGTGTGCATCCTGTTGGCAGCTCCGGCAGAGAACCGGTCGGCAAACAGGAATTGCCGGGCACTCATCCATCGGGTATACATGCCGGTCGAGGATTGGCTCACTTCCGGCGATGCTCGTAGCATTGCCGAAGAGCTTGCTCTGGAGGAGGAGGCTATTCTTGACGTGTATGTCGAGAGAACAGGTCAGGACCGGGAACGACTCCGCAATGTCATGCATGAGGAACGCATCCATGATGCCAAATCACTTCTTGACTTGGGATTCATTTCCAAAATCAATTCATACAACACAAACCAAATTTTTAATGCTATGGCAAAAAACGAAAAAAGCGCTTATGAGAAGTTCATGAGCAAGGTCAAGGCATTCCGGAATGGCAAGAAAGGCGCTCCCGCCAATTTTGACTATCTGGATGCTGAGGGTCAGGTCGTTCTCCAGACCGTAGGTGAAGAGGACAATCTGGCCGAAGGTGTAGAGGCAACTCTCGCCAATGGCGAGACGTCGGGCACTGTCGTTCTGGAAGACGGTCGGGTGGTTACTGTCGAGGACAACATCGTCACCAGCATCGAGATGGAGGACACCGAGTCCCTCGAGGACCGCGTTGCAGAACTGGAGGCGATGCTTGACGAGGCAACGAACCTCATCGAGGAGCAGGAGAACGAACTCCGCAACCTCCGCGGTAGCAACTACCGCCCGAAGAACCGCAAGACGGTTCTGCCCGGGGGCAAGAAGGCCGATCCCTCGGCAGCCGACCTTAAGAACGAAGCCCGCGAAAAGCTCCAGAAGGTCAACGCTGCCAAAAAGATTCTCAAGTAGTCAAACTCAAAAACTTTAGGAACTATGGCAAATAAAAAGGGCGGATTCCTTGACATGGATAAGTTCACTTTTTGTGGACGTGTCATTCAGGCAATCTCGGAGATGATTATGGAGGACACCATTCAGGGTCCTGACATCAACTCCATTCACACAGTCTTCCCCGACATCGTCACTAACACCGAGGTGGGTTACATCGGCGAGGGCGGCATGGTCGGCGTGGTCAACACCGGGTGTAACCCGACTCCTCAGCCGTGGATCATCAACACCCGCAAGCTGAAGTGGGAGCCCGGTGTCTGGGAGATCCTTCTGTCCCAGTGTTACACTGACCTCCAACAGTCGGCAACTATTTACTCTCTCCGCACCGGCGTCGACATTCCGGACTTCACGGATACGGACTACATGAACATCGTCATTGAGGTTCTGGAGCGCTCCATTATGGATTTCTGGTACCGCCTGTTCTGGTTCAACGACAAGAACGCCAAGAACGTTACCGACAACGGTATCATTACGGATGGTCTCGACCTGAAATTTTTCACCATCATCGATGGTTTCTGGAAACAGATTACCACCCAGGTTGCAGCCAATTCGTCCCAGCGCGGAGCAACAATTACGGAAAATGCCGGGGCATCTTACGCAGCTCAGAAGCTTACTCCGGCCAAGGCCAAGGAATACATTCAGTCGGTCGTGTTTAGTGCCCCGCTTCTGCTCCGTCAGCAGTCTGACAAGTTTATCCTCGTTACCCAGTCGGTCTACGATGCCTATCAGCAGTCTCTTATGGACGCTTGCTGCCTCGAGTCGGCTCGCTTGGCTCTGCTGAATGGCATGGAGGCTCTCAGCTTCAATGGCATCCCTGTCATCGCAATGCCCATCTGGGACAAGATCATCGCCACGTCGGAAGACACTGGCACGAAGCTCAACAGCCCCCATCGAATTCTCTTCACCTCGAAGAGCGTGCTCGGCATAGGTGTTGATGCAATCGACAGCTTCGAGAAGATGCGGATCTGGTACGAATACAAAGACCGCGTAGTCTACGTAGAACTCATGGGTCGGGCGGATGCCAAGCTCACTAACCCGGATCTGTTCTCGGTAGGTATCTAATCCTTAAAAATCTAAGAAAATGGCAGGACTTGATTGTTCTAAAATCAAAACAGGATTCATCAACCAGGTGTGTGGTAAGCCGGCAATCGCCGGCACCACCGCCAGGGTGATTCTCCTCAGCTACTCGGACGTCGACAAATCGAAGTCTGTTGTAACTGACAACGTTATCTCTTCGCTCATCCTTAAGACCGGTGCCACTGGTTACGAAGTCGACTCGCTGCCCAACGCAACTGTAGGCTCGGACACCATCAATGCTGGCACGTACCTCAAGACTCACCAGCACAACGTAGTTGTCCGAATCTTCAAGAAGTCGGAAGCAGCCAAGAAGTTCGTAAACGGCCTGACCAATGCCCGCGTCATCGCTATCGTCGAGAACAACGACACCGGAGACAAAGGGGACACCAAGTACGAGGTGTATGGCTGGGACTCGGGTCTGGAGCTCACCGAAATCACGGTCACGACCGAAATGACCGACGGCGTCGCTTACCAGGTAACTCTGGCCAACGGCACCATCGCTCAGGAAGGTTCGCTCCCGATGAGCCTCTTCGACACGGACGAAGCCACCACAGACCTCATGGTAAACGGGCTTCTGACCAAAGGATCTAAACCGTAGCACTCATGACTGACATGCTCGAAAGACTGAGAGCTTACCAATCCAAGTATGGGTCCCTGAAAGGCGAAGCCTATCGGGCCCATACATTGGAATTGGAAAAAAATCCCGCTCTCCATCGAGAAGTAGATGAACTTTCTCGATACTTTTTGAATAAGTCAGTTTCCCGATGCGGCTTCTGCCTGATCGAAGCCGACTTAGCATTAAGACGAATAACAGAACAACAAATGAAAAACGTAGCACACCCCGATTACGAACTCAGAGCAGGCACTTTACTCCATGACCCGATCAACAAAGAGTTCAGCAAGATCCTCACCCCGAGGAACATCACGGAGGATCTCTGCCTGTACCACATCGCATTCAACAAGGATGCTCTTTCGTACTTCACCCGGGTCCCCGAAGATCTGAACGACCGGCTGGAGAAATTCATGGTCCGTTACGGCAAGGAGATGCCGGACAAGGACATGGAAATCAAGAAGCGTCAGGCTCAGGTTCTGAGCAAGCAGATCGAGTCCGTGAAAGCCGAACTCGAAGAGCTGAACAAGAAACAGATCGAGCTGAACGCCAAGCTCGATGAGTACTTCAAAGCCATGGAGGCAATCCATGCCATTCTCGACTCGGCATCCGCCGAGGAGAAGCCCGAGGAGAAGCCCGAGGAGAAGACCGAGGAGAAGACCGAGGAGAAGCCCGAGGAGAAGACCGAGGAGAAGACCGAGGAGAAGACCGAGGAGAAGACCGAGGAGAAGCCCGAGGAGAAGCCCGCCGACATCGACACCGAGGTGAAGGAGTTCATCGACGCCGGGATGGATCTGGAAGCCATCAAAGAAGCCTATGCAGACTCGCAAATGTCTGCCGGGGAGATCGAAGAGGCTTACAATCGTGTAGTCAATCCCGTTTCGGAAACTCCCAAGAAGGGAGCCAAAAAAGGAGGGTCCAAATAGGACTGGTAATAGGACGGGGTCGCTTCCCGTCCCTCCTACTATTAAAATTACGCCAGTATGAAAGTTGCACAGATCAAATCAGCTCCTCAGTTCGTATCCCGGGACTGGAGGCAATATGGCATCCAGACATACGGAGACACCAATGATTTTCCCCAGACGGTCAGCGAGATTGTTCAGGCTTCAAAGACCGGCAATGCCTGCTTGAGCATATACAATGACTTCGTATACGGTCACGGATTCAAAGATCCCGGCATTTACAGATTACGGGTAAACAAAGAAGGGGAGAAGCTTGACAAGATCCTCCGCATGGTTTGCAAAGACTTTACGGTGTGGCATGGATTTGCAATTCATGTTAACTATAACATGAATTTCCGAGTCAGCTCGATCCACCACATCCCATTCGAATCCCTCCGACTGGAGAAGGCGGACGACAATGGGTTTATTGGCCGGACGGCATACCATCCGGATTGGGGTCACCGAGACAAGACGAGGTCCCGGTGGTCACCGTCTGACATTGAGTGGTTTCACCTCTTCAACCCGGATCCGGAGGTCATTCTCAACCAGGTGGAAGAGGCTGGCGGCTGGGACAACTACAATGGCCAGATCCTCTACTTCTCCGGGGACTCGGAAGGCAGCCCCTCTTACCCAATCCCCATATTCATCGCTGAGATGACGGACATGAGAACTGAGGAAGCACTTGCCAATGTAGCCGGTAGAAACGCATGCTCCAACTTCTTGTCAGCTGGGATCTTGGTAGACATCAAGGACGAGACTCAAGATGAGTCTCAAGTGAATGAGACCCAAGAAGAACTTAACAAATTTCAAGGAGATGAGAACACTTCACAATTGTGGTACATCCAGTGCAAGTCAAAAGATGAAGTGCCCCAGTTCATAAGGTTCTCCGGGGAGAACTATGACAAAGCATTCGAAGTAACGCAGAGAGTCATCCCGGAGAACATTGGTCAAGCCTTCAAGCAGCCTCCCATTCTTCGAGCTGTTGACGTGGGGGCTAACTTTGGGGCTGATCTCATGACCAATGCCTACAAGTACTACAACTCTGTTACAGTCCGGGAGCGTCAGCAGCTGGAGGAGACTTTCGTATCGATCTTTGAGTACTGGTGGGCTCCTTTGGAAAATCCCGACTTCACTATTCAGTCTCTCACTTACAATGCCGGCGAGTCTATAGCAGACAGAATTGGCAAGGACAACATGACTCAGGCACTGGAGATTATCCGGGACCAGATGCTCTCCACTGTTCAGAAGAGAAACATGCTCAAGCTCATTTATGGGCTTTATGACGAGGAGATTATAAAACTCATGCCCGATGATACTCAACTCTAACGACCTTCGGAATGTTCGGCCGATAGCCGAGAACATCAACGACCCGGCCAGACTGGAGCCATATATCCGGGAGGCTGAGACTCTCAGATTGGTGGATGCCATAGGAGCCAACCTCTACAGATGGCTCGACGAGACAGACTTTTCCGGCCCCGGTCCTTTCCAATACGGGGACGTAACCATTACAAAAGATCAGTACACTGCCGCCATGGAAGGCGGGTATTATGATGGTGGCTGTTCCGGGGATGGTCGAAGCGAAGGACTCAAGATCGCCATTGCATACATTGCGTATTCCCGATTCATCGTCAACAATCCAATCAATCCCACTGCCTTCGGTGTGAGTTACAAAGATGGCGAATTCAGCACTCGAGTAGAAGACAACATAATCGTCCGTAGCTCGAACGAAGCACGGAACATCGGGGAAGCCTACCTCGAGAAGGCTATAAATCACCTTAAAGCTCTGCGGTTACTGACTCCATGTACTGAATACAAGAAGTCCCCGTCTCGTAAAATGATTATAGGACGTAATAAATTATAAGTTTAACAGATATGAAGGAGGGAGCCATGAGAGCGGGAAAATGGATGTGCGGGAGCATTGTAGGGCTTTGGGGGCTTTTAGCTCCGGTCCAGGTCCTTATCCTCTGTGTCTGTATTGCCGTTATCGTCGACTTCATAACTGGAAATATTGCTGACTACAAGCGCCACAAACGAGCCCATCAAAAATATGTGTTCAAAAGCGAGAAAATGTGGGACACGTGTTGGAAGTTGGGGCTCAGCATTATCGGTATTGGCATGGCCTACATGCTTGACGTGCATGTCCTCCCGAACTTGGGGGGTCTCAACCTTGCCAACTTCTTCGCTGCTTTTGTGGTCGGGACTGAGTTTTGGAGCTTTCTGGAGAACTCCGCAATCATTTCGAATCACCCCATATTCAGAGCTCTCCGGTCATACATGGAGAGATCGGTCAGCAAGAAAACTCAAATAGACTTTGAATGCCATGAAGACAAGTAAGTATTTTAAGCCCGAAGAATTCGAGCGATGCAACCCGTCCTGCTCCATTGAAGACATGGACCAGGATTTTCTCGATCTACTGGATGACCTCCGTGAAAAGGCAGGCATCCCTCTCGTCCTCAATTGCGCTTATCGTTCCAAAGAACACGATAAGGCCAAAGGACGGTCCGGCAACAGTGCTCACACAGAAGGTTTGGCAGTGGACATCCGGTGTGCCTCGGGCCCCAATCGGATGAAGATCCTCCGGGCAGCCATTGCATTGCAGATCCGGAGGATAGGCATCGACGGGAATTTTATCCACATAGATGCTTCTAAAACCCTCCCGCAGGACACGATATGGACTTACTAAAGAGAGTACTCGGCACAATAGTTCTTGTAGGTATAGGCTTTATAATCGGGCGTAAAACAGTCGAGGAAAAGACCGTTATAAAGTACGTCGATTTACCCCCAATTCAGGGGGAGGTCAAAGTCCCGGATTTGGTTCCAAAATGGGAGGGTTTTAGGAATCCAATCAAATTGATATATATCTATAAGGGCCAGGAGGAAAAGGTTCCCCAAACACCCCCAGAAATCACAAATGGAGGGGGTTTTGGGGAGGACAAAAAGGAGGTGGATACTCTGGAGAGCGTAAAAAGGACAATGTTGGACTGGAATACGACCAGGAAATACGCTGGAACATTCTTCAAAGATCCCAAAATTGGCCAATTTGACTGGGAGGCTACAGTCCAATACAACACTCTCCAGCATCTTACATACAAGTATACCCCCGTCCGAGAACAGATCAAAGAAACGAGGTCCCGGAAATGGTCCCCCTTTCTGAGAGCTTCGGCTAACTCCTTCGGGCAGGTTGGGGTTGGGGGAGGCATA
>OGRG01001195.1_pt1 | contig 19003 bp, 18 predicted proteins | sample 1553501 | NCBI WGS metagenome assembly OGRG01 (sample SAMEA2580018, study PRJEB22360) | human gut metagenome | biome: human gut; feature: human-associated habitat; material: faeces | place: Denmark | collected 2008/2010 | reverse complement strand
CGCCGCCGTCGCCATGCTCAAGCAGCTGGCACGCCGGTACGATATGCCGGTGATGGCCGCATCCAGCCTGAACCGTGAGGCCTACCGCCCCGGCAGTGCCGAGCCGGGCCTTTCAGCCTTCAAGGAGTCCGGCAGCGTGGAGTACAGCGCGGATTTGCTGTTGGTACTCAAATACCGCACAGACGCAGACAAGGAAATCAAAACCGGGCCGCGTCATTTGGCACTGACCATCTTAAAAAACCGCTTCGGTGCGACGGGGGAGAGCATCCCGCTGGACTATGAGCCGGAGAAAGAACTGTTCCGGGACGGCACCGCCAAGGCTGCACCGCGCACAGGAAGAAACAAAATACGGTAAAGCAGGGGGAGATATTATGACATCATGTCATAATATCTCCATTTTTCGCATGAAAAATGTGAGGAACACCGGGAAAGTGGCTCATAATTTGTGCGGATTATATTGAATTTCGCTTTGAAAATGTGTATACTGAGTGTGTACGAAAAAAAGAGAGGGGGAAATATACCGTGTATCTGAAAAGAAAAGTAGACGCGTTTCTTCGTGAATGGAAAGCGGACCCGGCAAGAAAGCCGCTTATCATCAAAGGAAGCCGTCAGGTCGGGAAAACCGAATCCATCCGGAAGTTTGCCGCAGAAGAGTATGAGAGCGTTGTAGAAATCAATTTTGTCCGGGATGAAAAATACAAGGGAATCACCGCAGACGGCTATGAGGCGGCCGCCATTATCAAAAATATATCGATGATTGACCCTTCCAGAAAATTTATTCCGCACAAAACGCTGCTTTTTTTTGATGAAATAACCGAATTTCCGGAAATAGCAACATCCCTCAAGTTTTTCCATGAGGATGGGCGGTTTGATGTGATTTGCAGCGGCTCTATGCTGGGTGTGAACTATAAGAAAATCGAAAGCAACAGCGTCGGCTATAAAAAAGATTACGATATGTTCTCGATGGACTTCGAGGAATTTTTGTGGGCAAAGGGCTATGATGACACGACTGTTGAAGATATGCTTTTGCATATGCGGGAGCTGCGCCCATTCAACGAGCTGGAGATGCAGGTTTACCATTCGCTGTTTCTGGATTTCTGTATTCTCGGCGGTATGCCCGCTGTCGTGGCCGAATACATCGAAAAAAACACCTTTGAAGGTTCTCTGGACACCCAAAGGCAGTTGATTGCAGACTATAAAGAGGACATCCGCAAGTATGCGCAGGGGCTTGACCAGGCGCGCATCCTAAATGTGTTTAACCGAATTGCCCCGCAATTAGCCAGGGAAAACAAGAAATTCCAGATCTCCAAGGTCGCCACTGGCGCAAGATTCCGGGATTACCGTGGGTGTGCCGAATGGCTGGCGGATGCCGGGATGGTAAACATCTGCTTTTGTCTGGAATTTCCGGAGCTTCCATTGGGCGGGAACTATGACCCGGATGTATTCAAGCTCTATTTTGCCGACACCGGGCTGCTCGTCTCGATGCTGGATGAAGAATCGCAGGAGGATCTGCGCGCCAATAAAAATCTTGGCGTCTACAAAGGTGCGCTCTATGAAAACATGGTCGGCGAAGCGCTGGTAAAGCAGGGCTATAAGCTCTACTATTATAAGCGGCCGGATTCTACATTAGAGGAAGATTTCTTTATCCGCTCAGCGTCCTCGCTGATTCCGCTGGAAGTGAAGGCCAAAAATGGGCAGGCAAAATCCATGCGCACGTTGATAGTATCGGACAAGTATGAGGATATCCGCTACGGGTTCAAGTTTTTTGCCGGCAATATTGGGCATGAAGCACAGTTTTATACGTTCCCCTATTTCTGCGCATTCCTGCTCAGGCGCTTTATGAAGGACTTCCGCCCACAGGAAGAAAGCAGCGATTGATTTCACGCAGACAGATGATTTTTTAGAGATATTATGACATCATGTCATAATATCTCAGTTTGTCAAAGAATACTCCCCCAAAAGCCTTCGCAACCGCGAAGGCTTTTGGTATAATAGAAGAAAACCACCTAGGGAGGCCCCCTCATGGAAAAGCACGCCGAAGACGCCCGCCGCAAAGCAATGGTTATTGACATAGATATGCTCGTACCCAAAGACCATCTTCTGCGCAAAATCGAGAAGGTCATGGACTACGACTGGCTGTATGAGCGGCTGAATCCTCTATACAATGACAAGGTCGGTCGTCCCGGCACAGACCCGGTCGTGCTTATTAAAATGGTTCTCATCCAGCATTTATTCGGTATTCCGTCCCTGCGCCAGACGTGGCGGGAATGCGATGTGAATGTTGCGTACCGCTGGTTTCTCGGCTATGACTTGCTGGAGCATATCCCGCATTTTGCAACGGTAAGCTATGCGTTCTGCAATCGCTTTCCAGCTGAACTCAGCGTTGAGATTTTCGACCATATCTTAAATAAGGCCTTAAACAACCGTATGGTAGACCCCAGTGTAGTCTTTATCGATGGCACACACATTAAGGCAAGTGCAAACAAGAAGAAATTCCAGAAGGAGCAAGTCAACAAGGCAGCGAAAGTCTACGATGAAGTCCTGCGCAAAGAAGTAAACGAGGAGCGTGCAAAGCTCGGCAAGAAAGAAATTGAGGACAAGGACGACGACGAACCGCCCAAAGGAGAAAAAACGGTGTCTACCACAGACCCGGACTGTGGAATGTTTGTAAAAGACGAGCACGAGCGGCAGTTTGCCTACGAGGCGCATACTGCCTGCGAACGGCACGGCTTTGTGCTGGCAGTAGAAGTCACTCCCGGAAACATCCACGACAGTGTTGCCTGGGATGCCGTATATGATTCTGTTTGCAGTCGTTTCCCCGAAGCAGAAGCCCTTGCTATGGATGCCGGATACAAAACACCTTGGATTGCCCGAAAGATTTTGCGGGATGGACGCATCCCTGTCCTTCCGTATACAAGAAGACATACGAAAAAGTACGCATTTAAACCCTGGGACTACCAATACAACGAAGCTTTAGACCGCATGGTCTGTCCTGCCGGTGAGCTGCTGCGCCACACTACCACCGACAGAAATGGAAAACGCACCTACCGCAGTACGCCGAGCGTATGTATGAACTGCCCTTGCAGAGAAAAATGCGGTGCTAATGGCAAGGGACAGAAACTAATCCAGCGCCACATCTGGCAGGAGTATCTGGATGTGGTAGAGGGAATCCGCAAAACAGATTTGGGTAAGAGCATTTACGAGAAACGCAAAGAAACGATTGAGCGTGTCTTTGCAGATGCCAAAGAAAAACACTCTAAGATATTATGACATCATGTCATAATATCTTTTTTGCTGCCTTGCTTTTGTATCACTTTGGTGATATACTTATACCAAGGAGGGCGGCAATATGGAAAAGAAAATCACCCTGTTTCACGGCTCGGAAAAAGTCATCGAGCATCCCGTGTTTGGCGAGGGGAAAAAGCATAATGATTTCGGGCTTGGCTTTTACTGCACGGAAAGCGAGGCACTGGCAAAGGAGTGGGCCGTTTCCTCTTTGCGGGACGGTTTTGCAAACCGCTATACTCTGGATACGGAATATCTGCGGGTTTTACATTTGAACAGCCCGGACTATACCATTCTCAATTGGATCGCCGTGCTGGTCGAGCATCGTCTATTTTCCATAAAAACGCCGGTGGCAAGGCGGGCCAAGCAATATCTGATCGACAATTTCAGCGTGAACGTAAATGCCTATGATTTGATTACAGGCTACCGCGCCGATGATTCCTATTTCGATTATGCGGAATCTTTTCTGAACAATGCCATCTCGGTAGAGCAGCTCTCGCAGGCGATGCGGCTTGGCAAATTGGGGGAGCAGGTGGTGATCAAGTCGCAGTTTGCCTTTTCCAATCTGAAATTTGAGGGCTTTTCCATCGCAGAAAAAGACAAATACTATGTGCAGCGCAAAGCAAGAAACGATGAAGCAAACCAAACCTATCTGAAAATGCTGGACGATGAGGCAGACGGCATCTATATGCAGGACATTATGAGAGGAGGCATCCGCAGCGATGACCCACGCATACCAAGAAATCTATCTGAGTAATGCGCAGGCAGCTTTGGGGGATGCGTTCGACTATGGCGTTCGCGTCTGCGGCGTACCGGGAGAAAATTTTATAAAGCTGTTCACCGTAAGTTCGGTAAGCAAGCATATGGAAAACGGAGAACCCGCGTATCTGGCAGGGAAGAGCGGCATTGAACTGGCTGCGCAGATCCTTGCGGAGACGACCGGGATGACAGAACAGCCGGAACAGCCGGAACGGTATGCGCGTTCCTGCGAATATTGGATCGGGTGGGCGGTTGCGTATTATCAGTGGTACTCCGGGCGAAAGTACAGCGAGATTTTCGAGGTGCTTTCCTTTGCGGAACTGGAAAAAATGTATTATACCCTGCACGAAGCGGACGTCAGCAAATTTGCCGAGATTGCGGATGCCCGCATCCGGGAGCACTTTGCGGAAACAAACCTGAAGCGCATCCGCACGGCCTACGGCTGTTCGCAAGCCGAGCTGGCGAAAAAATCCGGCGTCGGCCTGCGCTCCATCCAGCTGTACGAACAGCGGCAAAAGGACATCAACAAGGCAAGCGCGGAGAGCTTGTATAAGATTTCCAGAGTGCTTGGCTGCGCGATGGAGGACTTGCTGGAAAGATAAAAACACGGACTTTTATCCGGTGGGCGCGGATGAAAGTCCGTGTTTTTATGCGGGCGCGGTAACGGTTTACCCGTTTATAGAATGAACGGGTAAACCGTTATATTTTTAAAATAACATACTATGTTATTGACATTTCCCCGCGTTCAGTGTAATATAAAAATGTATTCTTACAATACACAAAGTCGAATCAGGTCCGATACACCTGTATGATGCGCCGACTTGCCTTAGCCTTTGCCAATGGTTTTTCGCATCATGGACCCACACATGAGTAATCCTTTTGAAAGTGTGTGGCAACGTATCTGAATGTAGCCGGACATACTGATAAAATGCCGGAGAGATGATTCCTCTAAAAAGAATCCGACAGAGCCTTACCTGCCGTAGAAGAAGAAAGCAAGGCTGCACACATAAGCAGTAAAAAAGTGTCGGAGAGAAATCTCCAAAGCGGTCACACATAAGACCTTAAAAAGTGTATTCGCCGAGTGTTGCGTCCCGTGCGGGCGGGCAGGAGGCGGCCTAGCTTCAACAAGAAATACAGATAAAGGGGGGCGGTTGCGTCTGGGCAGAAAGAACAAGAAATATTATAAAGACCTGCACCAACAGGCGTATGACCGCCTGACCGGGATGCAGGCCTTTGGCGAAAGCAAAAAAGAGGCTGTGAAAAACGGTACGGACGGGCAGAAGATATTTTCTTTCAATACTTATCAATCGTACTGGAAACACACAAAATATTTTCTTTCTTATATTAAAGAAAAGCACCCGGAATGTACGACGCTGAAGAGCGCAAAAAAGTATGTGAACGAGTGGCTGCAAGCGCGCGCCGACCAAGGGCTGTCCGCATGGACGGTTCAGCTGGAAGCCAAAGCACTGGGCAAGCTGTACGGCATAAACCCGGAAGATGAAAACTACTTTAATCCGCCGAAGCGAAACCGCGAGGACATCAAGCGCAGCAGGGGAGACCGCGTGCGCGATAAACATTTCTCGGTTACGAACAACGATGAACTGATTAAATTCTGCAAAGGCACAGGGCTGCGCCGCAGCGAACTGGGGATGCTCAAGGGCGGAGACCTTGTTACAAAAGAAGAAATCGAGCGGGAAATCGCTGCGATCGAATCCGTACCGGTACAGGAAAGAACGCCCGCAGAAGAAAAGCGGCTCGGTGTTCTGCAAGATACCCGCCTGTTTGACTGCCGTTATTATATCCACATCCGAAACGGCAAGGGCGGCCGGGAGCGAGTAAGCCCCATTGTCGGGAAAAGTGCGGCGCAGATCGTCGAGCGCATCCGAAATACGCCGAACGACGAGAAGGTCTGGCAGCACATCCACCAGAGCGCTGACATCCACGGCTACCGCGCCGAATATGCAACCGACATCTACCGCGCCCATGCAAGGCCCATCGAAGAAATCCCCTACGACAGGGTCAACAAGGGAACGGGGCGTAAATTTCAGAGTGATGTCTACACCTGCCGGAAAGATGAATCCGGGAAAAAGCTGGACAAGAAAGCCATGCTGATCTGCAGCAAAGCGCTAGGGCATAACCGCATTGAAGTCGTGGCAAACAACTATATCCGCGGACTGTAAAAAGAGGTTTTTTCATGCCAGAGTTTAAGAAAAAGACTGCACTGGGTCTGAGGGATCTGCCGGAGAATGGGCAGGAATGTACGCACGTGCTGCTGACCCACAGTGAGTATGATGGTTTGCTGGCGAAAGTGGCCTGCGCGGAAAGAGATGCCCGCTCGGTCTATACAGCAGCATCTCAAAAGATTGCACAAGCCGAAAGAAATTCGGCACAGGCAAAAGAAGCTGCTTACGCAGAAGTGGATGCTGTACAGAAAGACTTGGAAGAAGCCTGCCGTAAAATAGAGTATCTGAACGGCTTAAATAAAAACCTGCTGCGCATCGCGCGGGAGCGCGCCAACGCAGACAGAAAGCTCCGCCCCAAGAAAACGCATACAGGATATGTGGTACTTACCTCATCAGAAAAAGAGTACCGCTATAAAACCATGCGAAAAGAAAACGCTGTGGCAGGGCTGTGGGAGACCGCGCTGCAAAGTCCGTATTCCGTTGATTTTACAGAGGAACAGGCAAGAGCGCTGACGGAAGAACTGGTACAGCCGAACGAAAACAGTGAAACGATTGTCGGGCGCATTGGCATTGATACCTATTATCATGGCAGCTATGAGGACTTGCTGCACGACCAGCGGCGCAGCGGCAGACAAGCGGAAGACTTAAATATTATGCTGAAACCGAGACTGCGCGCTAACTATAAAACTGGTTACTGGGAAGTGATCTTCCTGCACACAAAGCCGCTGGGGCTTGTGCCTGGGGATATGCGGGCTCGAGGATAAAAATAAAACAGCAGGAACTGTCCGGACAGTTCCTGCTGTTTTGATACTGCGACAACAGACAGCTGTCTTTCCTGTTCTTTGAGATATTATGTCATCATGACATAATATCATGTTTGATTCGACTGCTTTTTCAAGTTTCTTGTACCGCCTGTACCAAAAGTAAGGGCTCTTCATTAAGTATCAAAACTCATTGACAAAGAGCTGGGTTCCGCTGTATAATGTTATATCAAATTAAAGGAACGTCAGGAGTGATACTGTATGTCCGTGTACGGCTACTGCCGCATTTCCACACCACAGCAAAATATCGAACGCCAGGTGCGCAACATTACCGCCGCCTACCCAACGGCTCATATCGTCCGTGAGGTCTATACAGGAACGGCCTGCCGCGGCCGGCAGGAGCTGGACAAGCTGCTGCACTGTGTACAGCCCGGGGATACCATTGTGTTTGACAGTGTTTCCCGCATGAGCCGCAGCGCCGAGGAAGGCTGTGCACTCTATGAAACACTGTACAACCGCGGTGTGACGCTCTGCTTTTTGAAGGAGCCGCACATCAACACGGACACCTACAAACAGGCTCTGCAGCGGCAGATCAACTCATCGCCGAAGACCGGCAGCGCCGCAACAGACCGTTTTGTTTCCGGCGTCATGGATGCGCTGAACCGCTACACGGCGGACCTGGCCGCCGAGCAGATTCGTCTTGCCTTTGCCCAGGCTCAGAAAGAGGTGGACGACCTGCACCAGCGCACCCGCGAGGGGATCATGACGGCGCGCCTGAATGGGAAACAAATCGGCCAGATGCCCGGCCGCAAACTTACCATAAAAAAATCCGCCCCCTGTAAGGAGCAGATCAAAAAATACAGCCGTGATTTTGGCGGCACCCTGACCGATGCCGACTGCATCAGGCTGATCGGCATCGCACGCAATACCTATTATAAATACAAGCGGGAGCTGCGAGAAGAACTCGCTCGGAATATGAAATCCTGAAATAGTCCAAATCTGTTTTTTGGAAATTAGTGGGGCTATGGCGAACGTTTTTGTGTTTCTGGAGGCACTTAACCGTAAAGGGGCTGCTGCACTTGGATTTTTTCCTTGTGCAACAGCCCCTTTTGTTACCTGTATCGTGTGGGAAGAAATGCTACGGCGAGATCTTGCGTGATGGGATTTGTGTAGATTTCGCTCTCTACGTCATAAATGGTGCGGATGGTCTCCTTGGTAATCAACTTGTTGGGCGCACCCTCTGCCACGATGCGCCCCTGCTTCATGGCATAGAGATAGTCGCAGTAGCGGGCGCTCAATTCGATATTGTGCAGTACACATAGGGTGGAAATGTTCAAATCTTTTACAAGATTCAACACTTCAAACTGAAATTTAATATCAAGGTGGTTGGTGGGTTCATCCAGAATCAGTAATTCCGGCTGCTGTACGATAGCGCGGGCCAAAATCACCCGCTGCTTTTCGCCGCCGGAAAGCGAGAGATAACTGCGCTGCCGCAAAGGGTATAGCTCGGTCTTGCGCAGCGTATCCTCCACCAACTTGTAGTCGGCTTCGGAATAGCCCTCCATCATCTTTTTGTGGGGCGAACGCCCCATAAGCACCATGTCCTGCACGGAAAAAGCAAAAGCAAGTTCATTGAACTGCCCTACAACGGCAATGTGGCGGGCAGCCTCTTTGGGGCTCATCTTAGTAACATTTTGACCGTTCAGCAAAACCTCGCCGGAATCAATGGGGTTGACCCGGTAGATGGCTTTCAGCAAGGTGGATTTTCCGCAGCCGTTTGGCCCGATGATGCCTACACTCTGCCGTTCGCCTACATGGAGGCTGACGCCGTTTACGATCTTGGCTTTGCCCAGCGTCACATGGACATCTTTTACAGCAAGCTCCAACTTATTTACCTCCAAAGCCGTAATCTTTTTTCAGCAGCATATATAGGAACACCGGCGCACCAAGCGCAGCAGTGATAATACCCACCGGCACTTCGGAACCGCTGACCAGCGACCGGGAGAGCAGGTCGGTGAGCACCATAAAAATGCCGCCGAACAGGATGGTGTAGGGAGTCAGTACACGATGGTTGGCACCAAAGATTGCTCTGGAAATGTGGGGGATCACCAAGCCGACAAAGCCGATCATGCCGCAGCCGGAGACCAGAATACCGGTGATCAGGCTGGCAATGATCAGATAGACTCTACGCCAGAAAGTAAGGTTGATGCCAAGCGTGGTGGCGGCTTCTTCGCCCATCAGCATCAGGTTCAAGGTGTTGCTTTGGGTCAGGAAAAACAGGGCGGTCAACGCCACAATCACCAAAATGGCCGGCACTTTTGACCATGTGGCAGAAGCCGTGCTGCCCATGATCCAGAAAGTAATGTTCTGCAATGCCTGTGCATTGTTGGCAAAGTAGATCATGATATTGGAAAAAGCCGAAAACATCGAGTTTATGACCGTACCGGACAGCACCAGCTTGGCACCCGTGGCATGACCGCCGATATTGGCAAAAAACAATACCAGAAAAGAAGCAAGCAGCGCCCCGGCAAAAGCGCAGACCGATACGCTTGCCTGCCCGATAAGCGGCAGGGTGCCGACACCAACCATCAGTGCAAAAGTAGCGCCCAGTGTTGCACCTGACGAAATACCCAGAATATAGGGGTCAGCCAGAGGGTTTTCCACAGCGGCCTGCATGACAATGCCGCACAGCGAAAGGCCGATGCCCACGGCAGCAGCAATCAGTGCGCGCGGAAAGCGAATCATCCACACAACATTGAAATAGGCAGAAGGGATCTCTGCATAACCTGCTAATTTTACATGAAAAAGACGCTCCATCAGAATTTTGAAGGTATCCGAAAGCGGAATCTCCACCTGCCCGATGGATGCCGAAAGCAAAATGCTAAGTACCAGCAATGCAATCAAAGCCGGAATATAAATCAGTTTTTGGTTTCTGTTTTTTTCTTCAACTTTCCAGTTGACACCTCCGTGAAAGTGTGGTATAGTAGCGAACTGTGATGATTAGTTTAAACTAACCGAGATTATAGCATACTTCCCGCAAAAAGAAAACAGTTTTTTGCAGGGAAATTCTTACAATCAGGTTACGAAAATCTGAACAATGGGAAAGGAAATGTATATGAAACTCAAAAACATGATGACGGCAGGTACCTGCCTGGTACTGAGCGCTGCACTGCTGGCCGGCTGCGGTGCTTCTGCATCCGAAACCGCTTCCGAATCGGCATCTTCTGAGGCGGTCGCCCCAGAAGAAACAGCTTCGCCGGAAGTGGCAGAGGACAGCTATTACCCTGTCAGCGTTGATACCTACACCGTTTCGTCTGACGGCGCGACTTGGACCCCTGTCACCACAGAGTACACAGCAGAACCTCAGCGCGTGGTGGCGAACAACCAGGGCACCGCCAATTTGTTGATTCGTCTGGGGCTCGCCGATAAGTTGGTTGGCGTGGCCGCAGTCTATGGCCCTGCCCCGGAGGATGTGGCTGAGCAGTTCAATGCTGTGCCCGTCATTGCAGAGGGCTACGCCTCCAAAGAGGCTGTGCTGGGAGTAGATCCGGATTTTGTTGCTGGCCGCGGCGACCTGTTTGTGGATGGTGACTACGGTGTAGGCACCACGGAAGAACTGGCCTCGGCAGGTATTGCCAGCTATATTACCCATGTAGGCGAGACCGGCGCTAACTTCCAGTCTTTCCTGACCGACATCGACAACTTAGGCGTAATTTTCAATGTGCAGGACAAGGCTGCCGAGCTGAAAGCCTACTATCAGGATTATGTGGCAGCACTCCAGAGTGATGAGCGCTGGGCAGGCAAGACCACCAAGATGGCTGAGGTTTCTTGGATCGAGGACGGTATGCCGGTCTTTGGCTCGGCTGCTACGGAAAGTTTGCAGAACGAAGCCTTTGCGATGATTGGTCTGGACAACATCAACGAGGACTGCGATGGTTCGCAGGTCAGCATTGAAACGATCATTGCAGAAGATCCCGAAGTCATCGTTCTGTTTGACTATGAGGGTGGCCCGGACATGGATGAAATGATCCAGTCGCTGTATGATAATGCGGCATTGCAGGACATCAGCGCGATCAAGAACAAGAAGGTCATTTCGCTGGACTTTAATGCTATTTACGGCGGCAGCGGCGACCTCTATACGGCAATGAGTGACCTCGCCGATGAATTTTACGGTGCTTGATTAGAATGCTGAACACCTGCAAAGGGTAAAAGTATAACGAGCTAATGCCTATTGTACCATGGCACAAATACATGATTTCAGAGTGCGACTGCCCCAAAGATTTGGAAAATAATATCTGGATTCATTAATTTGAAGCTGACAACCAAAAGGGGCTGTTACATATCCCCCTCTAAAAAAGAAAGACCGAAGTAAAGGCCCAAAAAGGGCTTTACAACTTCGGTCTTTTGCTTTAAGTTGATAAGGCATACCTAAATTTCTGATTTTTGAAGAATTGGAAAACAGGCTCCGAAAAATGCAAGAAAAGTTTCTGTTTTTCCCAAAAAGTCGTTTGAAAAAGTTGCACGTTTACAGAAAAAGTCCCTTGAAAAAGTTGTGATTTTCTGCTATACTGCAAACAAACCACAAGGGGGAACCACTATGCTGCGCCGAAAAATCGAGAAAACGCTTCTGGATTGGAAGAACACGCCCAATCACAAGCCGCTGATTCTGAAAGGCTGCCGCCAGTGCGGCAAGACATACTCTGTGCTCGAATTTGCCAAAAAGAATTACGCACACACTGTCTATCTGAATTTTTTCGAAAATCCGCAGTTTGTTTCAGTGTTCTCTGGCTCATTGGAAGTGGACAACATTACAATGCTTCTGTCTGCCCTGATGGGGCAGGATGCCGTCTTTGAGTCTGGAAAGACATTGCTTGTGCTGGATGAGATTCAAGATTGCCCGGACGCGCGTACAGCTTTGAAGTTTTTCAAACTGGACGGCCGCTATGATGTGATTGGTACGGGCAGCTTGTTAGGCGTCAAGGGGTACGGCAGCAAGGAACCGAAGTCAATTCCCGTCGGATACGAGACCGTGCTCGACATGAGCCCTTTGGATTTTGAGGAATTTCTCTGGGCCAACGGCATTACAGAGCAGGTCATCGCCTTTCTGCGCCAATGCCTGCAAAACGGCACGCCTGTGCCGGAGGCGCTGCACCAGCGTATGCGGGAACTTTTACTGCAATATACCGTTGTAGGCGGTATGCCGGATGCCGTGCAAACTTTTGTAAATACAAAGCGCATGGACGATGTTTTGCAGATTCAGCGTGATATTGTGCGCTCTTATGAAGATGACATGGTAAAATACGCCGACCGAAAGGATAAGGCCGTTATCCGGGAATGCTTTCAGTCTATCCCCAAGCAGCTGAGCAAGGAAAACAAAAAATTTCAGTATTCCGTCGTGAAAAAAGGCGCTACCGCTTCCAGGTTTGCGGGCAGCCTGCAATGGATCGAGGATGCAGGCATCATTACCCGTTGCTACAACCTTTCCATCACGGAACTTCCGTTGGACGGAAATGCAGACCAAGATGTTTTCAAGGTTTACATGAAGGACACCGGACTTTTCGTCTCGATGCTGGAGGACGGCACGCAGTTTGACATTTTACAGGGAAATCTTTTGGGCTACAAAGGCGCCATCTTTGAGGGGTTGGTTGCCGACATCTTCTCTAAAATGGGCCGCAAGCTCTATTATTTCCATAAAGATTCCGGTCTGGAGGTTGACTTTATTATCCGCTTCCACGGAGAATGCACCCTTGTCGAGGTAAAAGCTGTTTCCGGCAATACCAAGAGCTCCAAGACCATTCTGCGCCATCCCGAGAAATACCACGTATATCATCTGATAAAGCTTGGTGACTACAACGTAGGCCGCGAGGAACAAATCCTGACGCTGCCCCTGTACATGGCATTTTTACTGACGGATATATAGTAAACGGGGGAGATATTATGACATGATGTCATAATATCTCCCCCGTTTACTATAGCACGCATTATATTTTTTGTCGAGTATACTTGACGGAATCGCCTTATTTTTGTCAAATATATTCTGCAATATAATTCTGATTTCTCAGTTAAAATTCCTATACCCCTTGAAAACACTGGTGTTTCCAGCGTTTTCGTCACCTTGGTTTGGCCCTTTTCCCTCATTTTTTCCCTTGCGAGAAGAAATGAGGGAAACTTTTTTCAGGCCGTCCCTACAACCTTATCCAGTAGCCTTGCGGAAGTTCGCTTGGCCTCTCTGGTGGCGTGGGCGTAAATGTTCATCGTGGTACTTACATCAGAATGTCCCAGCAGCTCCTGCACATCCTTGGGGGCTGCCCCGTGAGAGAGAAGGTTGGTCGTATATGTATGTCCCGCTTGTGTTCCACCCAATACTCACTGACAAGCTGGGCCGCGATGCTTTCAAGCTGTTCCGCCAGGTTGTTTTCGGGCGGCGTTCCAAACCGCTCGGCAAGCGCCTGGGCCACCGCCGCCTCATGCTCCGGGCGAAGCTCCCACAGAAAGGGGTGGCGGGAATTTTTCCGCAGGCCGGTATCGGAAATGTCGAACACATACCGAAGCCTGGGCTTTTCGCGGGAATTGTCCACAAGGGCGATGCCCTTGGAGCCGCGCCGCACATACCGGCGCATGGTGTCGTTCCAGAGGTCATATTCCGCACAGGCCGTTGCGTCCGGGCGCTGGGCGAAGATCATAAGCTGCTCGTGGAAGGGGTACTTATACAGCCGGGAGGCGGTGGTGAGAAATGCTGTCCACCTCTGCCAGCTATCCGTCAGATGGGTGGCGGTGTAGCTGGCCATCGCGCTGTAAAACTGGACCTTTGATGTCATTGGTGTTCCTCCTTTCTCCTGTTTTCAGGCAAAGAAAAAGCAGGAAACCATTGCTGATTTCCTGCTGGGTAACTTTTAACGGAGCAGAGGCATACTGCCCGTGAGTTTATTTACTTTCTTTTTCGGTCCACAGATAGCAATGCCAATTCTTCCCAGTCAAACAGCATCTCTGCGCTGCCGCCATCCACCACCGCATACACGGTCAGATCCCGCTCGTAAAGCTCCATCGCCCGCTCTTTGGAAAGGGGGAGCATATCCCCGTCCCGGTAGCCGCACTTTTCCAGGTCGTCCAGCGTGAGCATCGGGTCCGGCATGGGGTACTCATCCAGCGCCTGCTCCGGGGCATCCGGCAGCATGGTACTGGAGGACAGCTTCAACGGCGTGCGTGCCGGACATGCTTCCGGCGCCGTGACGGTCATGGTGCCGGATCTGCAGCAGCCCACGGAGGAGATTCTTTCCCTGTGCGACGCCTGCTGCAAGGACCTGAACGAGGTCCTTGATCGTATGCGCACCGGCGGCGAGACGCCCTTCCCCCGCAAAAAGGACTGCTGAACGTCCGATTCCCGGCATTTCTTGCCTTGGGCGGCAAATTGACCCGAATTTTGCAAAAACATTTTGAAGAAATGCTTGACATTGACTTCCCCCTGTGGTATTATACTTCTTTCAGTCGCGCTGGTAGCTCAGCTGGATAGAGTGTCTGACTACGAATCAGAAGGCCAGGGGTTCGAGTCCCTTTCAGCGCACCAAAGATAAAAGCTCTACGGAGGGCTTTTTCTTTTTTTGTCTGTTCCCGGGTTGCCGCCACAACGGCCGTTCCCGTTTGTAAAAACACGAATCTTGTACGGTCTAGGATTGACGAAATGGTACACAATTTTCTTTACAAGGAATCGTGCACTTCGTGTGTTGCCGGGGCGCGGCCGGGACGGTACAATAAAAGTATCTTATAACAAGCGGCAGGGAGGGCCCGGGATGAAGCTCTGGCATGGCATTGTGTTGGGTGTAATTTTTTTCTTCCTTGGCTATCAGATAGCCGGGGCACTGGGCATCCCGTTGGATGCACGCAGCCTGGCTTTTTCCGGTCTGCTCACTCTGCTTGTGGCGGCGGTGCTTTTGATGCGCCTGCCCGTCGGCCAGCGTCACGCCCTGTTCCGGGTGCGGCGGCAGCTGCTGCCCTGGACGCTGGCACTCCTTGCGGGGAAACTTCTGTTTTGTCAGCTGTCCATGGTGCTGTCTGTTATATTCAACTACGACGGCGGAAGCAGTACCGCGACCGATGGCGTGCTGCCGGTACAGTTTTTATCCGTGGCCGTGTTGGGGCCCATCAGCGAGGAACTGATCTACCGCGGCGGCCTGACCCAGGGTCTTTGCAGAAATCTGCCCTGGGAGGGCGGCATCGTGATCCCTGCGCTCATCTTTTCCGTAGGGCATGCGTGGCCCATGTGGCCACAGACCTTCCTCACCGGGCTGCTGCTGGGATACCTGTGCTGGTACACCGGGTCCCTCGGATACGGCATCCTGATCCACATGCTGTACAATGGCAGCGCCTTCCTGGGCATCAGCGCCTATTCCCTGCTCATGTGGAACCGTACCGCAGGCATGATACTGTCGCTGCTGATCGTGGTCACCGGACTGGCGCTGACTCTCTGGGCTCTGCAGGGCTTCACCCGCTGCGTCGACCGGCTCGAGGCCGCCGGGTGACACCGGGAAAACCGGTCATATTCTTTTACAGTATGCTATACGGAATTACAAAGAAACCCGCGTGGCCTTCCCGCGCAGAAAGGATAAATTCCATGTGCCATACCACAGATGACAAGGACCATTTCCGGGAATCTCCCGCCCAAAAGTCCTCGGACGGGAACGGCGATCTCGCTGCCCACGCCCCGGTCCCTGCCGACGGCACCCGGGCAACGCGGGAACTTTCGGAGTCTCCTGCCATGAGGGCCAAACTCCTGGACGGAATGGACACTCCCCTTAAAGACTGCCTGCCGGAGGACGAGGTCATCTGGTAAACCGAAAGCCGCTTTGCGGGACAGCCCGCCAATTCCCGCCTTGACGCCATCCCGGAGTCATAGTTCCCCGTGACGGCGTTTCCGCTTTTTCTTCACACCAAAAAATAAAAAGCGCCCCCGGCACAGCAACGAAAACGGCTGCGCGGGGGGCGTTTTTCTGTTATTGGTTGGATCAAAGACCGCCAAGGTAGGCTTTGCGCACCATATCGGAATTCAGCAGAGCCTGCGCCGTATCCGAAAGGACGATGCGGCCCGTTTCCAGCACGTAGGCGCGGTCGGAATGCCGCAGCGCCACGCGGGCGTTCTGTTCTACCAGAAGAATGGTGGTGCCCATGTCACGGATCTTGTCGATCATATCAAAGATTTCCTTGATGACCAGGGGCGCCAGGCCAAGGCTGGGCTCGTCCAGAAGCAGCAGGCGGGGTTTTGCCATCATGGCGCGGCCGACTGCCAGCATCTGCTGTTCCTCCGGCTTGAGAGCTGCAATCTGGTAGGCGGGTGAAAGGGCGATCTTTTTCTCGTCTACCATCTGCATCAGCTCCGGGACCAGGTTCGTCAGGGAAATATAGTTGCGGACGGTATCGCCGCTGACCCCCATCTGCTGGCCGATCTCATCATCGCTTCTCAACTTCGCCGAAATTTTCGGCGAAGTTAAATCGTTTCGTGCCCCCTGCCGCTTGATGGCCTCCAGCTTCATCTTGTATGCCTTGGCCCTTTCGCTGGGCAGGATATTCTCCCGCTGAAGGTTGCTGTCCACCATGATGATGGTGGCAGCGTCCCGGTCCAGGTTGCGGATCAGAACCGGCATGGTATCCAGACCGGCCTGCTCACAGGCGTATTTGCGCCGGTGTCCGGCCACAATCTCATAGCCGCCTTCCTCGCGGGGCCGCACAATAGCAGGAACAATCACGCCATACTCTTTGACGCTCTGGATTGTCTCCCGCATTTCCTCATCGTCCCGTACCTGAAAAGGGTGGTCCGGGAATGGATAAAGGTCCGCCAGTGGCAGGCGGACCACCACTTCTTCCTGGGGTGGCTGCTGGGCAGGCGGGGCAGTTTTCTTTCGTCCCCTGGCAGGTGACGCGGGCTTGTCGCTCAATGCTTCTCACCTCCATTGAGACGCAAAAAGGAGGCCCAGCCCGGAACCTCCTTCGCATCTGATTTTGGGCATAGAAAAACGGACATCAGCAGAAATACTAATGTCCGTCAATCCATCGGCTCACAAGAGCCGCTATATTCAGTTGTCCGGCTTCGCACAGGGGAGGCTCCGGCGGAGCCTGGCACACATCACGACAGTTCTCTTTGCCACTTCATTCTCTTGTCGTTCCCTGTGTTTTGCCCTTAATTTTTCCCTCACGAGCGTCCGTGAGGCCATAAAAATGCGGTAATGTTCGATAACAGCCTATAACGCCTTCGCATGGATAAATTGGCGTATTTTCAAGGGTTTCCGGGGCTTTAATAACACCCGACAACACCTCTCGGAAGGTGATGAAATCTCAAGGGGCTAATTTTCTTTTTTAAAATAAAACGTCTTGCAATTCTATTTCCTTATGGTATAATAAAGTTAAATCATTAAAGTTATAACCTTATGGATAACACCTTTTCCCGGATTTGGAGGTTTTTATGGTAAAACTCGACTATGCGCGGCTGAAAAATATACGCCTTGAGCAGGACATCACCCAAAAGGAGCTTGCCACTGCCACCGGTGTAAACCTTTCCACCATCAAGCAGATCGAAACCGGCCGCAGCGCAACCGACCTCGAAAACATCGAGAAGCTATGTGCCTATCTGGAAGTCGACATCAACGAAATCTACCACCCCGACTTCCACGATACCAAGGTACTCTGCATGCTCAACAACAAGGGCGGCTGCGGTAAGACCAGCCTTTGCAGCGGCATTGCCACCTCGATGGCCGAGCTGGGGCTGCGCATCCTCGTCATCGACGGCGACGGGCAGCGCAACCTGTCCAGCAGCTTCGACATGCCCCGCAGCGAGAAGAACTTCGGCGCGGCGGTGCTGGCGGAGCAGGACTTGAACGGCTACATACAGCCCACCAAATTTGAGAATATCGACATCATCGTGGCCGATGTTTCGATGGGTACGCTGGACATGGCGCTGTTTACCAAAATCAGCCGCGAGAACATCGTGCGCAGCATCCTGCGCCCCGTTGTCGAGCGCGGCTATTATGATTATATCCTCATCGACACGAACCCGAATCTGTCGCTGCTGAACTTTAACATCGTCAATGCGTCGAATTATGTGCTGATCCCCGCCCAGCCCGCCAGCTTTGATTTGGACGGTCTGGCCGTGGTGCTGCAGTTTGTCGAGGGTATCAAACCGTACAACCCGACCTTGCAGGTGGGCGGCATCATCATCAACCGCTACGACGCCCGCAACCGCCTGATCACCGAGGCGGCCATGGACCAGCTGCGGGAAAGCTACAGCGCCCTGCTGTTTGAGCAGATCATCCGGGTGGACAGCCGCCTGCAAAACGCCCAGTGGGAGAACCGCCCCGTGCTGGACTACGCGGGCAGTGCGCGTATTTCGAAGGAATACCGCGCCCTGACGAAAGAAATTTTGAAGCGCTGCGTTTGAGAAAGGCGGTAATACTGTATGGCTTTAAAAAAACGGACCATCGTCTCCCCTGCTGCCGGCGCGGTGTCTCTCCCTTCTTTGATGGCCGATTTGCCCGGCACACGGCGGCTGGAGGAAGTGCCGCTGGACAAGCTCTCCCCTGCCCCGGCTGACTGGAACTTTTACGCGCCGCTCCCCGACGACAAGCTGCTGGAGCTGATCGAGAGCATCCGGGCCAACGACCTGCTCCACCCCATTGTGGTCTGGAAGCAGCCGGACGGCGCGCTGATGATTTTAAGCGGCCACAACCGCGTGCGGGCTTACACTGCTTTGTTGGAAAAGACCGGTGAGGACAAATACCGCCGCATCCCCGCCACCGTGCTGACGAGGCGCACGAGATCGTCGTCGATTCCAACTACGTGCAGCGCGTGCTGACGCCGTCGGAGAAGGCGCGGAGTATCTCCCAGAAGTACGCGCTGGCCGGGCGCAAAAAGCGCAGCAGGAACGGTACACGGAAATCTCGGTATGAGCAGATTGGAGAAGAATATAATCTATCCAGCAGTCAGATTGCACGATATGTTCGGCTGAGCAACTTGGACGGCAGCCTGCTCAAG
>OGRG01001169.1_pt1 | contig 19290 bp, 15 predicted proteins | sample 1553501 | NCBI WGS metagenome assembly OGRG01 (sample SAMEA2580018, study PRJEB22360) | human gut metagenome | biome: human gut; feature: human-associated habitat; material: faeces | place: Denmark | collected 2008/2010 | reverse complement strand
GCTTCCGGCTGTCTTGCAATGGCTTCGGTTGCTTTCGAGGTTGCAATCCCGATGCCCAAGCCTGCACCTAAACCCGTTAAAACGGCAATTCCTGCTGCAATCATGATGATTTCCTCCTTATTTCTCGTGGTGTTCCATGCCCTCCGCCATAAACAGCGAAGTCAAAAATACAAATACATACGCTTGAATCAGTCCGTCGAACACATCAAAGTACATACTGAATACCATTGGGACAATCAGTCCACAGACGTGTTCGATCAGTTTCATGACAACGAATGCACCCAAAACATTACCGAACAGTCGCATACACAGCGAAAGCGGACGAATGCCGATTTCCATAATGTTGATCGGGGTCATAATTGCCATTGGTTTGGTGAAGGATGACAAAAAGCCTTTCAAGCCGCCCTGTGCCCGGAATGTGGACACTTCAATCAGGATAATGCTGAGCAATGCAAATGCAACCGTGACGTTGATGTCTTTGGTCGGCGGTTTAATACCGAAGCCGAACATCCCGATGAGGTTGGAAATGCCGAGCAGCAGCAGCACAGTACCCAGATATGCGAAATACGGTCTACCGGCTTTGCCCATGTTGCCTTCCAAGAAATTGTTCACCCACGTTACCGCAGATTCGAGCATCGCCTGCCCACGGCCGGGAACAATTTTCAGATTGCGTGTCAAAAGCAGAACCACAATCATGATGAACGCCATAATGCCCCACATGACCACAATGGATTCATGCACGGGGATTCCTCCGAACAGCGGAATCGTAAAGGCGACCTCGGTTTGCAGTTCTTCTGCCAATGCTTCTCCCATCTTCTCACCATCCTCTCTCACAAGCTCTTTTGCAGTTCCCTGCAAAAGGCATCTGCCGTCTTGGTATCAACGGCAGCATTCAAAGTGTTGAATGTTAGAACAGTGTCGTTTACTGCTCTGCTTTCTATTATACACACGGCTGTGTAAAATTGCAAGCATTAAAATGCGGCAAAATGACGGATATGGGACAATCTTCCGGAAACTGTTGCTTTTTGCAAGTTTCCAAAAGTACCGAAAATCTTTCGCATTTTCATTCTCCACTTTTAATCATTATAGAACTTTCGGAGAAAAAAGTCAACGGTTTCAGACTTAACTTTTTACACGATTTTCCGTGGAAAATAAGGCATTTTTCGTCAAAAAAGTACATTTTCAAAAGTCGCTGTCCACAATGTCAAAAGTTATTATTTTTTCATATCGTTTTTCGTACATCTCCACAAAAGGACAATTGTCTGCATGAGATAGACAGAGATTCCAAAAGTGTGCAAAAATCATCAAAAACAAACAGAAGCACCGTTACCCATCGGATAACGGTGCTTCTGGATTGATATAGAATAGAAGAGAGGATAGCATTACCAATATTCTACAGAACCATTGCTCCTGAAAAAACAAGCGTTCTCGAAAATATCCTGCTCTGTAGAAGGTATTTTTATTTTACCACATTTTTTTAGAAATGTCAACTATTTTTTTCGATTTTTTCATATGCAGTTTTGTATAAGTTGCAACAGAGCAAAAAAGACCGCTTTCCAGCCGGAAATATCGGCGGAAAACGGTCTTTCTCTCACTTCCTGAAAAAGAAAATCTTAGTTCTTCATTTCGTAATGTTCGCCAATCAGGGATGCATTTGCTGCCAGAATCGGACGAATGCAGTTGTCTACAAATTCTTCGGTCTGCTGTTCACTTCTACCTGTGAAGTTTTCCGGCTGCAAAATCGCATCCAGTTCTTCCTTGGTAATCATGAACATCGGGTCAGCCAGAATCATATCGCACAGGTCATTTTCCAGGCCATCTTCCTTGACGTGCTTTCCAGCAATCATGGAGTATTCCCGAATCTTTTCGTGCAGTGCCTGACGGTCGCCGCCCTTCTTAACGGCATCCATCATGATGTTTTCGGTTGCCATGAACGGCAGTTCCCGCATAATCCGCTGCCGAATCATCTTCGGGTAAACCACCAGACCATCGGTTACATTCAGCATGATGTTCAGGATTGCATCCACACCCAGACAAGCTTCCGGAACAGAAATCCGCTTGTTTGCAGAGTCGTCCAATGTCCGTTCAAACCACTGTGTTCCTGCGGTGAATGCCGGATTCAGGCTGTCGATCATGACATAACGGGACAGAGAGGTGATTCGTTCGCACCGCATCGGATTCCGCTTGTATGCCATTGCAGACGAACCAATCTGGGTCTTTTCAAACGGTTCTTCCATTTCCTTAAAGCTCTGCAACAACCGCATATCGTTGGAGAACTTCGAGCAAGACTGTGCAATGCCGCTCAGAGTTGCAAGGATCTGGGAGTCAATCTTTCTGGAATAAGTCTGACCAGAAACCGGAACAACACCGGTGAAGCCCATTTCTTCTGCAATCATCTGTTCCAGCTTCTTTACTTTTGTGGAATCGCCTTCAAACAGTTCCATGAAAGAAGCCTGTGTGCCCGTTGTGCCCTTTGAGCCGAGCAGTTTCAGGTTGGCAAGCCGGAAATCCAGTTCTTCCAAATCCATCAGCAATTCATTCATCCACAGCGTTGCACGCTTGCCGACCGTTGTCAGCTGTGCCGGCTGCAAGTGGGTGTATGCCAGTGCCGGCATGCCCTTGTACTGCATGGCAAACTTCGACAGATTTGCCAGAACATTGATCAGCTTCCGGCGGATGATTTTCAGAGCGTCCCGCATGATAATAATGTCTGTATTATCGCCAACATAGCAGGAAGTTGCTCCCAAGTGAATGATGCCCTTTGCGTGCGGACAAACCTGTCCGTATGCATAAACGTGGGACATGACATCGTGACGAACGACCCGTTCCCGTGCTTCTGCAACATCATAATCAATGTTATAAACATTGTCTTCCAGTTCCTTTACCTGAGAAGGTGTGATCGGCAGACCGAGTTCCATTTCTGCCCGAGCCAGAGCGACCCAGAGCTTTCTCCAAGTAGAAAATTTCTTGTCAGCAGAAAAAACGTGCTGCATTTCTTCGCTGGCATACCGTGTACAAAACGGACTTTCATAACTGGTTGTATTCCGCATGATTTTTAATTCCTCTCCTTTTGATAATCCTTGAATGGATGAACGTGTACTTTCTATTATAGCGGAATTTCCTGTATTCGTCAACCTTTTTCTTTGACATAAACGCCGCCGTCTGCTGCATATGCTGATAACAAAATGTCATTTCAACAGACAGGAGGCGTTCCATGATGCAGGGATTAACCCAACAGGAAGCAAAAAACCGTCTGCGACAGGACGGAAAAAACGAACTCGCAGAAGCCCCCAAATCCAAACCCGTCCGAATGTTCCTCGGACAATTTCGGGATGTCATGGTTATGATTTTGCTGGCAGCAACCATGGTTTCTGTTTTGCTGGGCGAATGGACGGATGCCATCACCATTATTTTAATTGTTCTGCTGAATGCAATTTTAGGGTTCATTCAGGAATTTCGGACAGAACGCACCCTCGAAACACTCCGGCAGATGACTGCCCCCACCGCTGCCGTCTGCCGAGATGGAACATGGCAGACCATTTCCGCTGCGGAACTGGCACGGGGTGACCTCATCCGGCTGGAAGCTGGCGACCGTGTTCCGGCAGATGCTGCCCTCGTGACTGCCAGCGGCATTGCTGCCAATGAGTCAATTTTAACGGGCGAATCGGCTGCCATTTCCAAAATTGCCGGAGCAGAAACCGACACGGACAACGCCCTCCACAAGAAAAATGTCGTCTATGCAGGAACTGCCATCCTGCGAGGCTCTGCCACTGCCTGCGTCATTGCAACGGGCACGAAAACGCAGATGGGACAGATTTCCGACTTGCTGCACGATGTCACAGTTTCTCAAACACCACTGCAAAAACGTCTTGCCGGACTGGGAAAAGTCGTTGCATTGCTCTGCATTGTCGTGTGTATTCTGGTCTTTTTCGCAGGGGTTTTCCGAGGAGAACCGATTTTTGATATGCTGATGACAGGCATCACCATTGCCATCGCTGCCATTCCGGAGGGCTTACCGGCAACTGTTACCATTGCCCTTGCACTGGCAGTCAGCCGCATGATGAAACATCAGGCTCTCGTCAATCGTCTGCACAGTGTTGAAACACTGGGCTGTGCTGGGATTCTCTGTGCAGATAAAACAGGAACGATTACGGAAAATGACATGACTGTCACAGACTTGGTGATTAGTACCGCACATTTCTCTGTTGACCAGTGCATTCGCCAACAGGGAGCGGCAGTTTCTCCTGAACAGCATCCGGCTTTACAGACCTTACTGGAATGCTGTATGCTCTGCACCACGGCAGAACATACCCCCGGACAAAATCCCATCGGCGACCCGACAGAAACCGCCCTGCTAATCGCAGCGGAAAAGGCTGGTTTCTCTCGGGAACGCTGCAAGCAACGCTATCCCCTCCACCATATGGAGCCTTTCGACAGCGAAACCAAAAAGATGGAAGTCACGGTTTCTTACAATGGCACAGAACGGCAATACCTCAAGGGTGCAGCAGACCGTGTGTTGCCACTCTGCACGCAATTGCTGCATGGAACAACAGTCACCACGCTGACGGAATCGTTTCGGGAAGAAGTCCGCTCCGCTGTGCAAACTTTGTCAGAACGTGCTCTGCGAGTATTGGCGTTTGCCTATCGGGAATCGGATGGCGACTGGATTTTTCTGGGGTTGAGCGGTATGTTAGACCCACCTCGAGAATCGGCAAAGCAGGCGATTCGCACTTGCGAACAGGCGAAAATTCAAACTGTAATGATTACTGGCGACCACAAAAAAACCGCCCTTGCCATTGCAGAGCAAGCAGGGCTATTGCATGGAAAAAAGGCGATGACAGGGCAGGAACTGGATGCTTTGAGCGATGAACAGCTTGCCGCTTGTATCCAGGAATATGCAGTCTTTGCAAGAGTCAATCCTGCTCATAAGCTGCGGTTGGTGCGTGCCTATCAGAAAACGGGAGCGATTGTTGCAATGACGGGAGATGGTGTAAACGATGCCCCAGCCCTGAAAGAGGCAGATGTCGGCGTTGCTATGGGGAAATCTGGAACAGAAGTTGCAAAACAGGCGGCAGATGTAATTCTATTGGATGACAACCTGTCGACTTTGGTTTATGCTGTGGAGCAGGGACGCTGTATTTATGCCAACATCCGAAAATTTGTCCGCTATTTGCTCTCCTGTAACATCGGGGAAGTCATCACGATGCTGCTGGGAATTCTCATGGGCATGCCTGTGATTCTGCTGCCCACGCAATTGCTGCTGGTCAATCTGGTCACGGATGGGCTGCCAGCGATTGCCCTTGGCATGGAACAGCCCGAACCGGATGCCATGCGGCAGCCACCACGAAAACCAGAAGAGCCGTTCTTCTCCGGCGGTCTGTTACAGCGAATTGTCTTTCGAGGGCTGTTAATTGGCGTCTGCACGCTGGGAGCGTTCTCCATGGCACTGCGACTCGGCGGAACGCTGGAGGCTGCCCGTACCACTGCCTTGTGTACGCTGATTCTCTCGCAGCTGATACATGTTTTTGAGTGCAAATCAGAAACAAAATCCCTGTTTCATCTGCCACTCTGGAACAACTGGAAGCTGCTGGCTGCCGTTGCGGTTTCTGCTGGCATCTTGTTTGCAGCAGTGGAAAGCTCGGCTCTACAGATGATTTTCACGACTGTTCCGCTGTCGCTGCCACTCTGGATTGTCGTTGCGGTTTCTTCGTGTGCAATTCCGATTTGCTCGGCAATTTTATTCCAAATCACCGCAAAGAAAAAGGGCGAACGATAAAAAAACAGCCCCTTTCTCTCAAAAAGGACTGTTTTTCCCTCAATTTATGATAAACTATATCATAAGCCTGTTATTCTGTGCCTTCCATCGGCAGCAGTGCAAATTCTTCCGGCAGCAATGATTCTACTGGTTCTCCGGACTCTGTATTTGCCTGTTTCGATGAAGTGCCAATGGCATCTGCCCAGCTCGGCTGCATACCAGAAGCAGACTTTGCATAGTACGTCAAAACTGCAACGGCATCTTCTACAGAAATCACACCATCGCCGTTGATATCAGCAGCACTCGTTGCCAAATCATTGATGTGAGCAATCTCAGAGAAGAATGTGGTATATCCGGCAGCACGTCTTGCATAATACGTCAAAATCTGTATGGCATCATCTACACTAACCGTAGAATCTCCATCTACATCGCCCATTTCATAGGGGTCAGGCAAGGTGGCTGTCGTGGTTACAATTGTAGTTGTCACCGGTTCGGTGGTCGCTGTTGTCAAATCGGTGGTTTCTGTTTCGATTGGTATTGTCGTTTCTGCTGTGGTCTTTGGAACAGAAATGGTAATGGTCAACTTATAGAATTTCTGGTTGACCAACGCCCCAACGATAACACTTCCTTCGGAAACCGCTGTCAATACGCCATCTTGGTCAACTGTTGCAATGTTGTCATCCGTCGAAACCCACTGCGGAACTTCGCCCTTTTCCCCTAAGTAATACAGTTGCAGCGTTGCACCGATTTGGTGAATCTCCTTGATGTTTTTCTGTGTAACGACTCTTCCCTCACCCTCTAGGGTTGTTCCAGTGACGGGCTGTTCCAGAGAGGTAATTGTTGTGGTCTTCGTAGTTCTCGCAGAAGTTGTGGTGTTGGAAGGCTTCGTTGTGCCTGTCGTGGTCTTTTTTGTGGTAGTAGTAGTTGCAGTTGCTTTGGTCGTTCCTGCTGTGGTTGCATCCGTTGTTGTTTCAGTTGTCTGAGCATGTCGTTGCTGCCAGGACAACAGCGGATAACTACCCGTAATACCGGAATAAGCTGCTCCGAGTTTTTGTGCAAAGGTTGCTTTCTGCATCTCCGATTGCTTCATTGCCGTGCAAATTTCTTGGTCAATGGGCTGCGTATCCGTCACACCGGATTGATAATAGCACGCTGTACAATTAGCATTGCTGTCCCCAACAATACCACCTATTTTTTCATTTCCAGAAACCGTTCCGATATTGAAACAAGTTTCAATCGAACCACATTCAAATGCTCCAACCACGCCGCCAGCTATGGTATTTCCTTTAATCGCTCCGGTGTTGTAACAGCTCTGCACGATGCCGCCACTCTCTTGTCCAACGACACCGCCAGCAAATTGCAGCGAAGAAACTCTTCCTGTACTGCAACTTTCTGATACAGTTGCACAGATGCTCTGCCCAGCAATTCCGCCAGCTGCTTCCTGTCCGGAAATAAATGCGTCATTGCTGCAACGGGAAACTGTTCCGTTAAAGTTCACGCCGCAGATACCGCCAGCCATGTAATACCAAGAAGAGATCACAGCTCGATTTTCGCAATTTTCAATTGTTCCCTTATAATTATAGCCGCAAATACCACCTGCAAAGGTATCATAGCTACTTAGATAACTTTTTTCGATGGTCAGATTTTTTACCGTTGCTGTTCGATAAAGTCCGGCAAACAAGCCTGTTTCCCCGCTTTTTTGAGCATATAAGCCCGAAATTGTATGTCCATTGCCGTCAAATGTTCCATGAAACAAGGATTGATTGACAATTCCAATCGGAACCCAAGTGTTAGACGGCTGTGCTTCGGCGGTTTCCCATTTTTCCCAGTTGGTCAGCGGATTCATCTGTAAATCTGCTTCCAGCGTAATGGTCACGCCCTCAAAATTGGTTGTTCCATCGTTCACTAATTTTGCCAGTCCAGCCAATTCTTCCGGATTTGAGATAGAAAGCTGTGTTTCGTCTGCCTGATACCAACTGGTATCCACAGTTCCGTTCCAAGCTGCTGAAAAAACGGAAACATTTGCGGGCAGACAAGCGATTGTCAACAATCCCGTGACAAAAAAAGAAATCGCTTTCCGACAAGTGTTCTTTCTTAATTTTTCCATAATTTCCACTCTTTTTCTATTTTTTAAGTACTATCAAAATTTTTACTTTCTCTCTGTTTATTATACGCACTTTTCTATGGAATGTCAATGTTTTGCGGACAGAACCGACATTTTCAACAAAAGCAAGATTCTTTCGCAAACGTAAGTTGAAAAAGATTCCCAGAAAAACTTGTATTTCTTTCCATTTTATTTTCCTTTTTATGGTAAATATGAGCTGTATCTTTCCGATTTTACAGTAAAATCACCTGTTTTTTCCTATTTTTATGAGATTTTGCCAAAAATAGCAATGGTTTGTTGCGGTCAATTCATGACAGTCGCTTACTTTTCAACAATTCACTGTTCTCTATTTACATCTGACTTTTCCACATTGGAAATGTTCTCTTGTTCGTAATTTTTCTTTCAAAAATAGATAAAAAAGTGGAAAGCTGCTTAAAAAGCACTTTATGCTATCCGATATTTGTTCAAATCCTTTTTCAGAGGTTGTCCCAATCTGGAGCATATCCAGCGGATTTCTTCGCATAGTACGTCAAAATCAAAACCGCATCTTGCACGGAAATCACGCCATCCTCATCAATATCGCCCCTTTGAATATACTGAAACTGGGCATCCGTTTCCGGCTTTAATCCCACCGATTTCTTTGCATAATAAGTCAGCACCATCACAGCATCCTGCACGGAAACTGTACCATCTCCGTCCGGATCGCCCCGCTCCGACTGCACAACGGGAGCATCTGCTTCCGTTGTGATTTGCTGCACAGTAATAGCAATTCCGGTATCAGCTGCAACCATAGTATCGGTATAAGCAGCAAGTGGAATGTTTGTTTCCAGCATCAAACAGAAAACCTCCGCAACTGCGTGCGGAAGCAGGGTTTTCACCTGATATGTTCCGTCCCGTGTAATATGCACCTCGCCGGGGGTTGCTGTATCTTCCTCTGTTCCAAAAAATGTAAGATCTTCCGCAGCACCCAACAGGGAAACCACATAGGGTTCTGAAAGTTTGCCCAATCCGGAAATCGTAAATGTCACACTCAAATAATCAGAAGCCGAACTCGGCTGCAAGTCGGTACAGTTGGAATTGCCCCATTCATTCCGCAGATTCAGCCGTAAATAAAGCCCATTTGTGGTAAGGCTGTCTGATGACTGTGTATAGGGCAGTGCGGTTGCGGTGGCAGATACGGGCAAAGACAAACTACAAATGGTCAGGCAAAGTGCGAGCAGAACTGCAAAAATCCGAGCAGGATACATGGAACACAAATCCTTTCTATCATAAAGTACAATCTTCTGCTATTATACAAATTCTGCGGATTTTTGTCAATGTGTGGGGAATGTTTTGAATGGATTTTTTGTTCTGGGGAAACCGTCTGCGTACGGTTCGGCAAGGCTGGGGCACATCCCCAGCTTGCCTGGGAAACCGCAATTGCCCCTGAAACCTTGTATCTAATTACAACCTTTTTATTTCTAAAGGCAATTGCGGTTTCTGCGATTCTCTCTTAGATTTCAATGCTATCTAATCAATACGTCTGTTAAGGGGGACAGCTTGTCCCCATTTTTAAAGGATGCCTTGCCCTTTTGTCCCTTCGGGACATTTCCCCACACTGTGGGGAATCATCCCCCTCCGCCGAGCTGAGCCAGCTCGACCGCAGTTCGCCTGCGGCGAAAGATTTTTACAACGTCCTGCTCTAAAATGAAAAACTCCCCTGCCTGTTTCTTTTAACAAGCAGAGGAGTTTTAAAAATTCCAATGAATCGCTTATGCTTCCATCAATTCACAAATCAAATTCGAGAATGCAACCGGATCTGCAATCGGCATGCCCTCAATCAACAATGCCTGATTATACAGCAGCTGGCTATACTTGCCCAGCATTTCATCATCCAATGTTTTCAGCTTCTGATAAATCGGATGCTCCGGATTCAGTTCCAGAATCGTTTGTGCCTGTACTGGCTGGTCAACGCCCGGCATTGCATTCAAAGTCTTTGCCATTTCCATGGACAAATCCCCTTCGTTGCTCAGGCAAACCGGATGCGATTTCAGTCTACCGGACAGCTTTACCTTTGCAACCTTGCCATCCAATGCCTTCTGCATGGTTTCCAGCATATCCTTGCTTTCGGTTTCTTTCTGTTCGAGTTCCTTCTTTTCTTCTTCACTCTCCAGATTCAAATCATTTGCAGAAACGGACTTGAATTCCTTGTCCTTATACTTCATCAGCATTCTAATTGCAAATTCATCTACACTGTCGGTAAAGTACAGGATTTCATAGCCCTTATCTTTCACCAGTTCGGTCTGCGGCAGAGCCTCAATTCTGGCAATGCTTTCGCCGCATGCATAATAAATGCAAGTCTGGTCTTCCGGCATCCGGTCAACATATTCTGCCAGACTGGTCAGCTTCTGATCCTTAGAGGAGGTAAACAGCAGCAAGTCTTGCAGCATATCCTTATGCATACCATAGTCCGAATAAACACCATATTTCAGCTGCAAGCCAAATGCCTGATAGAACTTTTCATACTGTTCCCGTTCGTTCTTCATCATCCGGCTGAGTTCATTCTTAATTGTCCGTTCTACACTCTTTGCAATCAACCGCATCTGGGCATCATGCTGAAGCATTTCACGAGAAATGTTCAGGGAAACATCTTCGGAGTCTACCAGACCCTTTACAAAGCTGAAGTAATCCGGCAGCAAGTCTTCGCAGCGTTCCATAATCAAAACACCGTTTGCATACAGCTGCAAGCCCTTTTCATATTCTTTCGAATAGTAGTTGAACGGTGCCCGTTCCGGAATATACAACAATGCATCATAAGTAACTGTTCCTTCGTTGTGTACCAAAGCGTGATGCAGTGGGTTGCTGTAATCGTTGAACTTGTCCTTATAGAAGTTGTTGTAATCGTCATCTGTCAGTTCGTTCTTGTTCTTCTTCCAGAGCGGTGTCATGCTGTTCAGTGTCACCAGTTCTGTATATTCTTCGTACTCGTCCGAATCTTCCTTCTTCCGGGACTTGGTCATTTCCATGCGAATTGGGAAACGAATGTAATCGCTATACCGCTTTACCAAAGACTGAATCCGGTACTGGTCGAGGTAATCGCTGTACTTTTCTGCTCCCTCTTCTTTATCTTCTTCGTCCGGCAGGAGTTCCAGTGTGATTTCTGTACCAACAGTGTCCTTGTCACATTCATCAATGGTATAGCCGTCTGTTCCCTCAGACTGCCATACATATGCTTTCTCTGCACCAAATGCCTTGGACTTTACGGTCACCCGACTAGCAACCATAAAGGCAGAATAGAAACCAACACCGAATTGACCGATAATCTGGTGGTCATCTTCCATCTGGTTTTCGCTCTTGAACTGCAAAGAACCGCTGTTTGCAATTGTTCCGAGGTGTTCTTCCAGTTCTTCCTTGGTCATACCGATCCCATTATCTTTAATGGTCAGGGTACGGTTTTCTTTATCTGGAATAATTTCAATGGCAAAATCCGATTTCGTCATATTGACGCTGTCATCCGTCAACGAACGGAAATACAACTTGTCAATTGCATCGCTTGCATTAGAAATCAATTCCCGCAGGAAAATTTCCTTGTGGGTATAAATCGAATGAATCATCAAATCTAAGAGCCGCTTGGACTCTGCTTTAAACTGTTTCTGTTCCATATCCAATCCCGACTGCGTTACCGCAACCGCTCCCTTCTGAAATTAGCACTCTTTCTATTTGAGTGCTAACACTATTATAGCACTTGTGCTAAATTCGTCAAGGCGTTGATTCGATTATTTACAGTTTGTTTACATTTAGAGTGATTTTTGTTGGTGTTTCTTTCTGCTCTTTGCAAATACTATGGATATATCCGAAATCAAAACCAATCTGAAACTTTCACCCAGACAGAAAAAACCGCTGCCCGAATCCATCTCCGAACAGCGATCATTCATCTATTTCTATTTTTTATTTCAGCAAAAAAACTTTCATTGCCCGTTTTCCAATGGCTTTTGTTTCAACGAGATTCAAACCACCATTGACAACGCCTCCGGCAACGGGTACAACCTTTACCAGATTGATAACACCCTTTTGCCCGAATTTTGTCAGAAACCGAAAGCCCAGCTTCTGATTGATTTTCGTCAGAACCGTTCCCGGCAGTTTCTTTAACAACTGCAAAGAAGCTCGGTTTGCCGTCTTTACCCCAACCTGTTTCAACAGATTTCCAACTTCCACTTTCAACAAAGTTGCAAACACCATGGATTTCACAACATCATCCTGCAACGAATAACCGCCCATGACTGCAATGGCTGCAATCATGCGAATCTGCACGTACATGGAAGAGCCAATATCAGCGGTAATAGTTGCCGGCAGCGTAATCAATCCGCCCAATCCGGTCAAAAATCCAGTTGTCGTGCACTTGGTAACCTGCATCCGAATTAACTGCTCAGCTGCCTGTTCTTTCTTTCCGCCACAGTTCGATAAGTATTCCTGTGCCAGTGCTTCCACAGACTTCGCCCCAGGAATGCCCTTTAATGCACCATCGTATAACTTCCCCAGCAAGTTCCAGCCCTTTTCACCCTCTTGAACCGCTTTTCCTTCCGCAGCGTTTAAATCTATGATTTGTGTTGTTTCTGTTCCCATACATACCGCCCCTTTTTCAATCCTTCGGCAAGTTTTTTCTCATTTGATTATAAACAAAATTATTTTTCTTGTCAAGATTTTGCGAATTTCCGACCCTGCAAAAATTCTATATGAAAATCAGATTTCAACTTTCATGCTGTTTACATTTGAAAAATTGTCCGATACGCTATTTCATGATTGCGAGGTGATGAAATGAATCTGGATTACAAGCAAATCGGAAAAAATCTTGCAAGGCGGAGAAAGGAACTGCGACTGAAACAATATGAAATCTGTGAGCGTGCCGGTATCAACGATAAGTATCTCTCCTGTATCGAAACCGCCCGTTCGATTCCCAGTCTGGAAGTGTTTCTGCGGCTCTGCGAAGCCCTGGAAACCACTCCTGACCATATTCTGTTGGGTTCTGTCTGCGAAACAGATCCCACACAATCGGAAGCAGTTCTATTGGAAAAGTTTCGTTCGCTTTCTCCAAAAGGTCAGCACCTTTCCCTTGCATTCATGAATTGGATTGCCGATGAACTCGACTGTTTCTAATTCACTCTTCCATTATACCCATGCTTGCAGACAGGCGGTTGTCCGTTTAAAAACATTTTACAAATTTCATGCAAGTTCCCCGTTTCTGTTGTTCGATAGAAACGGGGAACTTGTTTTTTTCGAGCCGCAAGAAATGCATTTCATCCGGAAAATTTCTGTTCAATTTCGACAAAATTTTGATTTTATTTTCAATGTTTCGTTTATAATCCAATCATCTTATTTCTAATATTATAAACTTTCTTGAAAAATCATTGAATTTGCAGCCAAATCCCTTGCCATCTGCGAAATTCTGTGCTACAATGTTTTCATACCATTCCGGTTTCCATGGTCACTGAAATCGTTTCCGTACGACTTCACAAATCCCCAGTGCCGGAATGCAAACCAAAAACCAAAGGACAGAAAACGGCAGACAAATCTGCCCATATACATTCCATGGCATTTCTCGATAACTCCAGACATGCCACTGCAAGACTAGATTATCCAACACACCAACCACCATTTCGAGTGCGGTAATGATAAACGCCCCCGACAACGCCTGCAACAACAGCGTATGCCGTGGAGCTGTGCCATGCAGCCGATACAGCAGCATGCCCACGATTCCGCCCAGCAGCGTCATCGTCCAGTGGGTATATCCTCTTGCAGCAATCTCCAACAAACTATAGATAAAACAACCCAGCAAAAACATGATTCCATATTCATAGGCATGGATTTTCTGCGGTGCAGTCATCGCTGTTCCAGCCTCCTTTCCATAATTTTTCTGGATTTTCACCACATCCTGTCCTTTAGTATTTACCATCCAACCTTATGGTATACGATATAGAAAGAAAGGAATTTTATCCATGAGAAGAAGTGGCATTTTAATGCACATCTCCAGCCTGCCCTCTCGCTACGGCATCGGCAAACTGGGTGCATCCGCTTATCAATTTGCGGACTTTCTGAAAAAAAGCGGTGTTTCTGTTTGGCAGATTCTTCCGCTCTCTCCGACTAGCTACGGCGATTCTCCGTACCAGTCTTTTTCCGCTTATGCCGGAAATCCATATTTCATCGACTTTGAACAGCTGGAAGAACAAGGTCTGCTCGAACATACCGATTATGCAGATGCCAACTGGGGCAGCCCAAACAAAGTTGACTACGAACGCCTCTATCAGATGTGCTTTCCGATTCTGAAAAAGGCATTTCAGGCATTTGACCGCACAAATCCGGATTATGTTGCATTCTGTGAAAAGCATCGGGCTTGGCTGCCGGATTATGCCCTGTTTATGGCTCTGAAATTTGCCCATAATGGAAAGGCATGGACAGAATGGGAACCGGAACTGGCAATGCGGAATGCAGAATCCCTGCAAAAGGCTCGCTCGAAATACATCGAAGACGTGCAGTTCTTCCAGGTTATTCAGTACTGGTTCTATTCGCAGTGGGATAAGCTGAAAACGTACTGCAACGAAAATGGCATCTCCCTCATCGGTGATATGCCGATCTATGTTTCCTATGACAGCGTAGAAGTCTGGTCACAGCCGGAACTGTTTGAACTCGACCGACAGCACCGCCCGATTGCCGTTGCAGGTTGTCCGCCGGATGTCTTTTCTCCAACGGGGCAGCTCTGGGGCAATCCGCTCTATGATTGGGATTACCACAAGAAAACCGGATATGCATGGTGGATTCAGCGGCTGGCGTTTGCTACCTCCATCTATGACACCGTTCGGATTGACCACTTCCGTGGATTTGAAAGCTATTACAGCATTCCTTACGGCAACCCAACTGCCGAAATCGGCGAATGGAGAAAAGGCCCAAATACTGCCCTGTTTAAAGCTGCACAAGCTGCACTGGGCGACCTCTCTATCATTGCAGAAGACCTCGGCTTTATCACGCCGGAAGTGCAAAAAATGCTGGATGCCTGTGGCTATCCGGGGATGAAAGTTACCCAGTTCGCATTCAGCGATGGGGCAAAGAACACCTACCTGCCACAGAACTACAAGACAACAAACTGCGTTGCCTATACGGGAACGCACGATAATATGACACTGAATGGTTGGGTTTACGGGGCAAGCGACAAGGAAATCAGCTTCGCAAAACGCTATTTACGGGTCAGAGATCGCAAGGATTTACCAGAATCCTTGCTTCGCATCACCTGGGGCAGCATCGCAGACCTTGCCATTGGTCAGGTGCAGGATTTCTTGCAAGAACCGGCAAACGCTCGGATGAATACGCCGTCAACTGCGTTTGGCAACTGGCAGTATCGCACCACCGCCAAGCAGTTCAACCACAAGCTTTCCAAGAAAATTTATCAGTTAAACGCATTGTATAACCGTCTGCCGGAAGAAGAAGATTCCGCAGCCGAAACCGATATCAAAGAAATCGAACAGGAGGACTGAACCCCATGCAGAAAGATCAACTGAAAGAACAATTGACACAGGCTCTCGCTGGCATTGCTCCGAAGGATGCCACCCCGCAGCAGCTGCATCAGGCAATCGGGGACGTTGTCATGCATAACATCGCTGAAAACTGGAACAAGAGCACACAGGCTCATGAAACCAATCGCCATGCTTGCTATTTTTCCATGGAATTTCTGGTTGGACGGGCAGTCTTTAACAACCTGCTCTGTCTGGGCTGCTACAAAGAAGTGGAAACCGCTTTGCAGGAAATGGGGGCTTCACTCGCTTCTCTCGAAGAAATCGAAGACGCTGCTCTCGGAAACGGCGGTCTGGGACGGCTGGCTGCCTGCTTCCTCGACAGTGCTGCAACCCTGAATCTGCCGCTGGACGGCTATGGTATTCGCTACAAGTACGGTCTGTTCAAGCAGTCGATTGTAGACGGCTTCCAGAAGGAAGAACCGGACAACTGGATGCAGTACGGCGATGCATGGTCTGTTCGCTGCGAAAAGGATGCTGTTCTGGTACACTTCAACGGTCAGACGGTCAAGGCTGTTCCGTATGATATGCTAGTAATCGGCTGCAAGACCAAGCACATCGGCACACTACGGCTCTGGCAGGCTGAACCAGTCCATACATTTGACTTTGACCTGTTCAACCAGCAGAAATATCTCGAAGCTGCTGCGGAAACGGTCTATGCAGAAGATATTTCTCGGGTTCTCTATCCGAACGATGATACTTGGGACGGCAAGAAACTGCGGTTAAAGCAGCAGTATTTCTTCTGTGCCGCTTCCCTGTCTGATATTCTGAAAAAGCACAAGGCAACCTATGGCACACTGGACAATCTGGCTGATAAACTGGCTGTTCAGCTGAACGACACCCATCCGGTCATCTCCATTCCGGAACTGATTCGCCTGCTGATGCTGGATGACAGCAAGCGGACATTTGCCGATGCATTCGCCATTGCACAGAAGGTTTTCCGCTACACCAACCACACGGTTATGCCGGAAGCCCTCGAAAAGTGGGATTGCCATCTGGTGGAAGAACTGCTGCCGGAACTCTATCCGATTATTGTACAAATCAACGAAGCCATGCTGACCGAACTTTACCAGAAGAACATTCCGCTGGAACAGATTGCAAAGATGAAGATTATTCAGAATGGCATGGTGCACATGGCACATCTGGCAGTTTATGCATCCTCTTACACCAACGGTGTTGCTGCCATCCACACCCAGATTCTGAAAGATACGGTTCTGGCAGACTGGTACAAGGTATGGCCGGAACGCTTCCTGAACGAAACCAACGGCATTACCCAGCGGCGTTGGCTGGCACTCTGCAATCAGGAACTGTCTGGACTGCTCACCAAACTGGCTGGCTCTGATGCTTGGATGACCGACCTCAAGCAGCTGAAGGCTCTGGAAACAAAGGGCTCACCGGATGTTCTGGAACAGTTCTGCTCCATCAAGCAGACCAAAAAGCAGCAGCTGGCGGATTTCATCGCTGCAAAGGAAGGCGTTACCATCGACCCGAACAGCATCTTTGATATTCAAATCAAGCGGTTACACGAATACAAGCGGCAGCTGCTGAATGCATTCTCTATCCTGTATCTCTATGAGGGCATCAAGGACGGCAGCATTCAGAACTTTACCCCGACCACATTCCTGTTCGGTGCAAAGTCTGCTCCAGGCTATCGCCGTGCAAAGGCAATCATCAAGTTCATCAATGAAGTTGGCAAGCTGATTGCCAATGACCCAGACGTGAACCAGCTGATTAAAGTGGTATTCGTTTCCAACTACAATGTATCCTATGCAGAAAAGCTGGTAGCTGCAGCTGATGTTTCTGAACAGATTTCTACTGCAGGTACAGAAGCCTCCGGTACTGGTAACATGAAGCTGATGCTGAATGGTGCAGTAACGCTGGGCACTTATGACGGTGCAAATGTCGAAATCGTAGAAGAAGCTGGCGAGGATTGCAACTATATCTTCGGTGCAAAGGTTGAAGAACTGGAAACCATTCTCCCGCAGTACGACAGCCGCAAGATTTTCTCTGAAAATCCGAAAATTCGCCGTGTTGTAGAACGTCTGATTGACGGCACACTCTCTGACGGCGGCAGCGGTGACTTCCGGGAACTGTATTATGCCCTGCTGGATGGTGCAAGCTGGCACGCTCCAGACCATTATTACTTGCTGGGCGATTTGGAAAGCTATGTGGCTGCAAAGCTGCGTTGCAATCAGGATTACCAGAACCGCATGGATTTCGCTGCAAAACAGTGGAAGAATATCTGCAATGCAGGCAAGTTCAGCTCTGACAGAACGATTGCTGGCTATGCAAAGGATATCTGGCAGATTGACCCAGTTACTCTCTAAGCTACGAATTATTTTGAAACGATACAAACGGGAATGCTTCTTACAGCGTTCCCGTTTTTCTTTTTGAGATATGTTAAAATTACACAAAATTATCCGTTAAATTTTCAAAAATATTGATATTATTACAAAGATTCCAGTGGAAATTTCTGCTATAATGAATACAGAACAACAACCAAAACGGTTTCAACCGATTATAAATTACAGGAGGATGATTCATGATGAAATTGACAACCACTCGTTCCATTGCTGCATTTGTTGCAGCTCTGTTGCTGTCTATTACTTGCCTGACCATTGGCAGCATGGCTCTGACTGCAACGCAGACAGATGCACCAATGATTACAGCAAGCATCCAAGAAGAAGAAACACCCCTGTAACCCAAGGAGGTTGATGGTTATGAAAAAGCAAGTTCTTGCAGTGAGTACTGCATTATTCTTATCCGCTATTTGTCTGGGGGCAATGCGTACCGTTCCGGCAAGGGCAGCTGCACAGGAAACCGCAGCAGTTGCAATTTGCGGTACTGTAATTGTCCAACAAAATCAAGTTCCAGAACTGCCGTCTTACACAGACCCTGTGATGGAAACAACCATTGACGAAGAAGAAACTCCGCTGTAAAGATCTCATTTCTGTTCATAAAAAAAGAGCACCTTTCTGAAAAACGAAAGGTGCTCTTTTTTGGTATCTGTTTTTTTATTCTTCCGGTAAGGTATCATGCCAGCCAATTTCTCCATCGGATTCATAGAGATATTGCCCCGTGTCGCTGTCCTGTACATAATATCCGTCTGGAATACCCTCCTGATAAGTTTCTTCCAATGCAGTGCAGAACAACTCCACTCGCCGCAATGTGGTAGCTTGTTCCAGTTCGCATGCTGCATTCACCTGAGCGAAAATCTCCGCAATGCGGTTGTAATCAGGGGCATTGGTATAATATAGCTGTGCTGCCCCATAAGTTAGAAAATAGTCGTGAGAATTGTATGTTTGCCCCGATTCTGGTTCAGTCAAATCTAAGTAGAGAAATACGCCGTCTGCTGCATCGGGGAATTGCTCTGTAAAGTCTGCAATCGCCTGTTCTCGTGCGGTGTCATCATCTGGAATTGGCTCATCTGAAAGCTGAATACCAACTGGCATTTGAATCATCGTGCTGACTTCCTGTAAACGATTACAGAGGGCTTGTCGGTCTGCTTCAGAATCTATCACATCTTCTGACCAGAGCAGGGCTGCTGTTCCGCCATTCCAGACCTGCGGAGCAGGTAAAACAGAGGATTCCGGTTCTGTTGGCTGCGGTGTATGCATCGCATACAGAGCAATGCCGATAATTAATAGGATGGGGAGCAGAATCAATGACACCAGCCAGAATCGAAACGGATGTTTCTGTGAAACGGGTGTTTCTGTGTGCAGTGCTGGCAATAATTGCCCACAGTTGTCACAATAGATGGATTTTGATTGCTGCTGTGCACCACAGTAAGGGCAAGTCATGCGAAACACTCCTTTTTTGATGAAATAAGGCTGTAAGTAACGAGCCGCAGGCAAACAAAAGTTTTTTGATCCAACAATTTTTCAAAAATGTTG
>OGRG01001156.1_pt1 | contig 19403 bp, 15 predicted proteins | sample 1553501 | NCBI WGS metagenome assembly OGRG01 (sample SAMEA2580018, study PRJEB22360) | human gut metagenome | biome: human gut; feature: human-associated habitat; material: faeces | place: Denmark | collected 2008/2010 | reverse complement strand
TTTCCGCCAATCTGGGATGCAAGCGCGTAGGAAATGATTGCCGCCGCAAAGACAAAGATCGTGTCAAATCCCTCGCCATAAAAGGCATACCGCTTTAAAAGCCAGGTCACCAGCCACGCGACCGTCGCGCCGGTCAAAAGCCCAAATGCGAGCTGGCGGATCAAAAGCAGAACCGCCACGGCGGACAGAGCGATGCGCCCGACCCAGAGGAGCCATGGCAGCACGCCGGTGAAAAAATCGTTCATAGGAAACCTCACATTATTGTAATGGGGGATGTAAAACAGGAGAGGGAGCGAATGGAGATCGAGGAAGAGATGCAAACAAAGCAGCGAGTAAGCTACAAGGATATCATAGAGATATCATGATAGGGGATCGTGGATCCGCAGGAGGAGGAACCGGTCAAAACGAAATGGATATCGTGTCCACCTGTGGCGCACACTCCGGCTGAAAACGCTGGTGAGAGAAACTTCTGCGGAGTGGAGGGAATCGGACAGAAACAGAACGCTTTTGGACTGTCCACCCCATGCCGAACCCTGTCCAACATTCGTCCAATATAGGAATAGTGTATCATAAATGTCAAGGGAAGGAAAAGTGTACGATGGCAGGGGAGATATAAGCCCGGATTTTGACAGGGATTACAAAGCGTTGAAAAAAGTTGAAAATAAGGAAAAAAGGCGTTGACAAGGGGAGGGGAGTGTGGTAAAGTAAGCAAGCTGTTCGCCGGGAGGTGAGCGGCGGGGGACCGAAGCGAAAAAGTTTGAAAAGAGCCGAAAAAAGTTCTTGACAAACGGCTTCGTGAGTGGTATCCTAAATAAGCTGTCCGCAAGGACGGCAACCATAAAGGCTTTCGATAAAAAGTTAAAAACCTTGAAAAAAGTTCTTGACAATGTAAAGCGTTTGTGGTAAAATGACGAATGTTCCGCAGGAGCGGGCGTGTATCTTGTAAATTAAACAATGAACGAACAAAAGCACCAGACGGGAGCACATGAAAATGTGCGACGAAACTTGGCAGAGCAGGGTTAAGTCAATTACCTGCGAAGCTAAGTATAAAAAGTTTTTGAAGCTATGACAAATAGCTCTGTAACGAGATTAGCTCAGCGGAGACGCTGTGTTGATACGATTTATAGAGAGTTTGATCCTGGCTCAGGACGAACGCTGGCGGCGTGCTTAACACATGCAAGTCGAACGAGAATCTACTGAAAGAGTTTTCGGACAATGGAATTGGTTGTTTAGTGGCGGGGGGGGGGGGAAACCCGCCATTGTCCGTGAGATTTATGAGCGCTACGCCAGCGGCGAGACAAAAGCGGAGATCATCCGGGATCTGAAACGGCGCAGGGTCAAGACCTCTCTCGGCAAGGAATTCAGCCCCAACAGCCTCAGTCATCTGCTCAGCAACAAGCGTTATATCGGCGTCTATCTTTACAAAGGAAAGGAAACACCCGGCGGGATGCCTCGCATTCTGGATGATGACCTATTTTACCGGGTGCAATCGATGATGAACAAGAACAAAAATGCGCCGGCTCGAACTCACGGCGAGGGCGAATACCTGCTGACCACAAAGCTGTTCTGCGGACACTGCAAGGAAATGATGGTGGGCTACGGCGGCACCAGCAAGACAGGCAGGCAATATCACTACTATATGTGCAAAAACGCCCGCAGGAAAAAGTGCGGCAAGAAGATCGTCAGCAAGTCCTACATCGAGGACCGTGTGGTCAACGAGTGTTTGAAAATGCTGACCGAGGAGAAAATCCGCTTTATTGCCAAGAAGGTGGCTGAGGAGTGCGCCAAAAGCCCGGATAACCTGACCGCCAAGGCGCTGAAAAAGGCGATCTGAGAGGCGGATGCGGCCATTGAAAATCTCTGGAAAGCCATTGAGCAGGGGCGGGCCGTGGATATGCTGACGGAGCGGCTCAACAAGCGCATAGCGGAAAAGGCGGAGCTGGAGGCGCAGCTCGCTGTCGAGGAAAACAAGAAGATCACGCTGACGGAGGCACAGATTTTAGCGTTTCTGGACTATGTCTGCGAGATGCCCGCCGACGATGTGAACAAGCGCCGAGCTATCATCAATATCTTTGTTCATTCCATCTACCTATATGACGACCACTTTACCTTGATTATCAATGCAAGCAAGAAGCCGTTGAGCATTGACAATATCCCGCTGGATGATATAGAAACGGCATTTGAAGGCGAAACCGGAGTTTCGGAGGGGTGTTCATCCTTGAGCCCCCCTGCTCCACCAAAAGTCCACCGTAATTTTGATAGAATTACGGTGGACTTTTTCTATTGTTTAGGCTCTGGTTACCTGCTAAAATGAAGATATGCCTATGCGAGAATTCTCCGAGTACCTGTACACCGTCGAAAAGCTTGGAATAAATTACGTTAGGAGGAAAGAAAGCTAATGTACTATCACGCATCATCTGTTAAGGGTATTACACAGCTAACGCCACAGAGCTCGAATCATGGTATTCCTTTGGTTTATTTTTCCACAAAAAGAGAAAACGTATTGGTCTATTTGAGCAATTCCATTGAAAAGTATTGCGTGGAAACCGGCTTTTCTTATGATGGAAAATGCCAAAAATGGGGGCCGTATGGTTTTGGTAAAGATGGGCGCCAACGGTTGGAAGAGTATTATCCCAATGCTCTGATAAGCACATACAAAGGCGTATCCGGTTATATTTATTCTGCTGAGACAATTTCAGATTCCGGTTTTTCGGTTCCAATACCGGATGTTGCTACCAGTAGCATACCGGTCGATATATCCGGTGTGGAGTTTATCCCAGATGCCTATGAAGCAATTTTACAGGCGGAACGAGAAGGTCTGCTTACGATTATCCGATATGAAGAAATGAATGATAAAATGAAAGCATGGAACAAAAAGACTATTTTGGAAGAATATGAGAACGCATCCGATCATCCGGAGTATCGGCATTTCTTAAAAGGATACTTTTCCGAAATTCTTCGTGGTCGATGACTATGTGTATTCTTGCCTGTGCCGTAAGTAAAGAGCAACGATAAAAATCACTACTTTCCCTTAAATAGTAAATGCACCCCCTAAGCGTCTGGGGGTGCATTCTATTAAAGTTAAGGCTATTTACCACAAGTCCACCGTAATTTTGATAGAATTACGGTGGACTTTTTCTATGCCCGAAAACCGCTTGAAAGGCAGGCTCACATAAGGATACTTTCAAAAAGTGACCGATTGAAATCAGCACAACGCCACAGAGATTTAAAACTCTGTGGCGTTGTGCTTTTTATAGCTAACAGGAAAATGATTAGAAAAAATTTTGATCTTTGATTAAGGTTGCGGGCGTAACAGTTACTGCAAAGTGATTTATTCTACAATGGCGGCGTCCGTCAGTCTGGAATAGTGAGCAGTATATTTCCGCAAAAACAGCAAAGCCGCCCGGTTTCGGACGGCAAATTGGCACAGGCTGTGTTTTATACTCCCCAAAGCAACATGCCGAGTGCGGCAGAAAAGAGTATCATTATAATCGGCGACGGTGCAGTTTTTTTGATTCTTTTATATCCGAAATGTGTCAGCCACAGAATGGCAAAGACCAAAATGGATTTAGGATCCGGAACAAGTGCTGAATGAATATCCGTAAAACCAAGCAATGTTGATATGGTCATACCGATTGCCGTAGCGAGAATCATTGCGATAACGCAGGGGCGGACGCCGGAGAGAAAAGCGTTGACACCGGCATATTTCATCAGGTTTTTGAGTACCGCCGCAATTAAAAGTATAATAACGAAAGACGGAAGAACAACGCCGAGCGTAGCAAGAAACGAGCCGAGAATGCCACCTTGCGTGGAACCTATAAATGTCGCCATATTAACGGCAAGCGGACCGGGCGTTGATTCCGAAACGGCAATGAAATTTAAGAATTCGCTTTCCGTTAGCCAGCCGTTTGAAATGACTGTTTCTCTTACAAGGGAAACCATTCCGTATCCGCCGCCGAAGGAAAGGGCACCGATCATTAAAAAATTCAGGAATAATTTCAGGTAGATCATTGTTTATTTCCGTTTCCTTTCCGCAGTTTTTTCAGGAAGAAAATCGCAAGTCCTGCTGTACCGCAAATCAGAATATAGTAAACGGAAGAAAAAGAAACGGCGAAAACAGTGCATGCCAGCATTGCAGCAATGACCGACAGCAAAATGACCGTGTTGAAGGCATTTCTTTCAATGGTTTTCAGCATTTTCAGCCCGGCAGAGGAAATCAGATAGATCACACATACCTGTATTCCGCGGAAAGCACAGGAAACCCATGTAAGGCTTAAGAATTGATCAAAAAACAGTGAGATGCAAAAAATTACGGTAAACGAAGGAATACAAACCGCTACGGTAGCCACCGCAGCACCGAACAAGCCTGCAATTTTATAGCCGATATATGTGGCGCTGTTGATTGCAACCGGTCCGGGTGTAGACTCGGCAATGGCTACCATATTCAGAAAGTCGTCCTTTTTGAGCCACTTCTTGCGCTCTACAAATTCGTTTTCAAGCAGCGCAATCATAGCATATCCGCCGCCGAAGGTAAAGGCGCCGATTTTAAGAAAGGTGAGAAACAAAGTCCACTCTTTTTTCATTGCCGCACCTCCTGTCTTTTACGAATAATAAAAAGTATAACGATACCGAGAATAATCAGGCAGCCGGACAGCACCTGTGATACACGGATACCCGGAAGGAGATAAAGGCTGTCGGAGCGCAGTCTCTCCACAAAAAGCCGTATCGTTCCGTACCCGATCATATAAAACGGAAGAAGATAGCCTTTTTGCCTGAAATGCAGGTAGCATATCAGCATAGCGGTGAGTAAAGCTAAATTTAATGCTGATTCGTAGAAAACGGTTGCCTGCCGCCATTGGCCGCTTTCGGTGATGCAGTCCTGCAAGTGAAACCTTGCCTCGCTTAAAAGCTCAATAGCGTCTGATGTATCTCCATTTTCAATGCTTTCAGCAATTTTCAACCGGATGTCATCCAGAGTGAGTGTCGGTTCCATATTCAGCGCCGTTGAAAGACCGACAGCAGGGTCTGCGTCAACGGCAAGTATTCTTTTTTCCGGGTAAGCCTCCGACAGAATTCGAATGAACGCTGCGGAAAGAGATGTTTTTCCGACTCCGCCTTTTCCCGCAAACGCAAAAATTATGGTGTTCATAGTTTCCTCCGAAAAAATGTGCCTCAATAGGAATAAAAGCAAATGCGCCAAATTTTATTAGGGAACCTCTGAATAAATCACAGCATACGCTTTGAAGCACATCTTACTTGCATATTTCCCGCCATATTGCACAAAAACCGCTTGAAATCCGACAGGGTTCCTGCACGGCTTTTGCACAATCTGACGGCGTAATCTGTACATCAGATTTAATCAGAGCTTCCTTAGAAAAGTATAAATATTTTACAAAAATTATAACACACCGCATTATGAAAAGCAATCACCTAATATGGTATAACTTAATTGTAGAAAAACCAACCAAGGAGGCGGTTGCTATCTATCGTCAGGAAATTTTGCAAGACATTCGTCTTTTCACTTCACAGCCTAAAGCTAAGTTTTACGATAACCTTTTTTTGAATCTCGAATTACCCGAAAATTTCTACAAAGGTAACACTACAGGTTGCAAAGGATTTCCTAAATATGCCTTGCTATGTGCCTTCATTGTTATGAAATGTGAAGGCTTTTCTCAAATAACTGGAAAAGTCAAGGCACAGCTTGAGCAGCTCCGATCCACAAAGGCAGCACAGGAAGCCCAGGCAGATGCCATCGGAGCTTTCATGTTCGAGATGCAGGAACTGGACATTCTCACCGAGTTTGACGAAAAGCTCTGGTTGACAGTCATTGACACGGTAACGGTCCACACTGACGGATGGATGAGATTCAAATTCCAGGGCGGCACAGAAATCGAGGCTTGAGTCCCAAAAAAAATGAAAAGACCGCAGGTTTCAACGCCTGCGGTTTATTGCTGTCCTCACGGGTAGAGTAATGCACCCCCTCAAATCGAGAACTGCACCCCCCTAACATCGAAAATGCACCCCCTCCAAACCGTAATTGCACCCCCTTTACACGGTTTCTATCAAAATTAGAGTTATTTGCCAAAGGATAGTCTGAGGTTTTATACTTCAGACTATCCTTTTTATTAACTAATAAAAGTTTTTTGGCGTTCAGTAAAAACTTTCCTCGACAATGAACAGGTGTAGGTGAATAACGCTTTCATACTCTACAGTCTATGTCACACTATCTCACAACAGGGTGATTGTTCTATTGGCGGTTTATGCGAACTTTCACAAGTTGTCTCGAATGGAGTCTTTTTATCTCTATTCCTTCACACTTTTGACAGGCTCACATTATTTTGTATTGTATCACACTTTTAGACTTTATGTAGAAAAGTCGGGTTTTAATTATTATCATAGTATTAAAGGCTGCTACAAATTTTGTAACAGCCTTTTCTTAGTTAAATTTTTGATTTTAAGTTGTAATTTTTGCTAATTAATTGGAATTTGCTTTAAACTATATCCCTTATACCAACTATTATCCGCTGATATTAATCTACTGTTCTATGACTTATAAGCTTCCAAAACTTGCAAATGAAAATAGAAAATAATACGGTGCAGTTGTAATAGTTAAAATAAAAACCGAATAGAATTTTTTGGGCTTGCTTAATTCGGATTTTCTGAACACGAAAAAGTAATACATAATACAGCTTGCTATGAGAGAAACCGCAATCAAGGCAAGAATAATGTAAAAGCTCTCAGCAAATGCTTGATTGTTAACGCCCAAGTATGAATATTCAGGATAAATGGCATAGATGAACAGACAGAAGTAATACTGCAGAAATGTTATACCATCAATTTGAATTACAGAGATATTTGTAGTATTGCTTAAAATTATTAAAACTAAAGAAACAATGCCAATCGCTGCTAAGTCAGCCACAATGCCAAATATATAGATATCTCTCTTCATCTGAGAAGTTATGTATTCATCGCCAAACTTAACCGAAAGGAGGTATGTAACATAGCCGGAAATTATAAGCTTGCCTAAAAATATTAATCCAAAGAAAAATAAAAATGTTGTTACTACCATAAATGTAATATTCATTAAATCACCTACTTAATTTGATTTTAGCTTTTTGTAAACATAATTAGGAATAAATCTATTTTTACTTTCATTAAGTATATTTCTTCGATGTTCATAGTAGCTATAAAAATTCCCCCTCAATAAAGTTTGCATTGATACTTGTACGCAATTATAATCAAAAAGATTATAATCAAGACATTATTGAATCGGTATCTGAGTAAGTTCATAGCCTACAGTTAAATCTTTTACATACAGAATAGACTTAGGAATGAAATAATTAATCTTATAACAATAAACATAATTATCAGTCACTAAAATATCATCAAACTCGCATTTTTCTGATAATTTTTTTGTTTCACCCGTTTCTAAATTTTCAATATACAAACCATTATCCTGACTTCTTATTGTCTTGTCATAAATAACAGTTGCTTTGCTCTCTCTCAAGCTGTAAGCAACATATTTTCCTTGAAAACAGCTATGGTCTACACTCCGGTCTACACTCCGAATGGTATTATTAAAATAATAATTAAAATATTCATTCTGATATTTTTCACCATTAAAAGTATAAAAAAGCACTTCAGTATTCTCTCCCGGGCCCGGATAAACAATTATTTGCTCTTTGATTAAATCTATATAAACATCATCAAAATCATGAAAATCTAAAGTGTCGGAATGTAGTTTAAAATCTGATATTAATTTATTATTTTCATCATAAATATTTATTTTCCGAAAATGATTATCATTATAATACACTAATAAATATTTATCGGCAAAAACTAATGAATTTATATCTTCATACGGAACATCATTTATTATACAAGTATCTTCATTTAAAATATTATAGCAATAAATCTGATTATTCTTAGTATAATAAACGCAATTATTTCCTAATTCTGATATATCATAATTATTAGCTATCAGATGTTCACTTTCCTTTTCATTATCGTATATTGTTAGTCCATGATCATCATAAATAACATAATTACCTTTTGCTTCAGCTGCATATTTAGAAATATCAGAAAGTTCTTTGCATTTATAACTCTGCTTGCTCTCACCTAATTTATATATATCAAATTCGTAATTGTTTGGATTTTTTATAGTGATCATTCCGTCAGAATAAACCATATATTCGGATTTATAAAAGCTATGATCTGAATCCGGTTTAAAATTATCACCTGAATTATGAAAAGTTAGCAATAAAATTACTATTATAAGAGATAATATAACAGAAATCAACAATAATTTCTTTTTGTACTTTTTAATAAAATCACCCACCTATATTTATCACCACGAATGATTTCTAAAGCTTTATCTATCTTGCACTGAATTTGTTTTCCGGTTTTTATATATACTACTAATTCACTAAAGATTATATTTGGCACCATTTTCAAAGGTTCAACCTTTCATCAATACCATCTTTGGAAGCATAAACCATCATTAGTGTAAATATATCTTCTTCATCATAACCTTGTTTTCCTCTGCTCTTAGTAAGATAATTATGTTCAACTATTCGTGAAAAACCTACGGTTATCAAATTGTATTTATAAAAAGGATTTTATTATATATATCAATTATAAAATGAAGTAGGAGAAATCAGGAAATAGTATGGAGCAGTCATTAACACAAAAATCAGCAAAGTACAGATTTTTTGCTTTTTTGTAAGATCCGGATTTCTGAAAATTGTAAAATAATCAAAAAACAAGCTGATAAGTGCGGATATTGCAATTGTCACTAAAATAAAAAGAAATGAAATGAAAAATGAATTCTGTTGGGAATAATCAGGCGCATACATAAACGAGAAAAGACTCATACTAAAATACACAACATAATTTTCAAAACCTGAAAAATAACTCGGCAAATCACTCAAATTCTTAATAAAACTTATCACAATCATACTAAAAGATGCTATTAGATCAGCAAACACTCCATTGCGGTAAAGTTTTCTCCTGATTTCTTTATCAATTATTTTTTCTCTAAACAAAGCGTTATCCACGCATTTCGCCAACAGTACCATAAAATATTTTGGCAAAAGCAAAACTATGAGAAAAACCGGAAATATATATAAAATTATATCCATAGCAAAATCACCTTCACTTTTAAAGTCCTTTTAATTCGTTAAATATCAAGTTTGGTATACAATTTAGATTATATGTTTCCATTTTATCTTTATATTTATTATACTTCTTATAAAATGAACCTTTCAATAAAACTTCTATTGACACTTGAACACAATTATAACTATCTAAATCATATCCTCTATTTTTATCGTAATTAGTAGAATGCAGTTCTCTAAGCTCTTCTTTGCCAGTCCTATAATCACGCGCTCTTTCACAAACATCATAAATTACTATGCGTTTACCGTTTTCGTAAGTAGTAAAAAATAATTGATTGGCATTTGACCAAGAATACATTTTATTTACCAATTCGTAAGCGTATTTAAATGATTTAGCAAAATTACCACCAAGATATAACCAGTCTGTTACTTGCCCATCTCGGCATTTAGTATAATGATTTTTTTCAATTGAATTTGTGGCATAAACATAGTAGTTATGATGTGCTCTCGGATCAAAACCGCACAGATATGAAGATAGTTCAGTGTAATCTTCAAATTTATCTTTACCGCAAGGTCTAAGAATTACATGTGTGGGACCCCAATAAAAGTACCACCATCTATTTACTGAATCTTGCAGCAAAACTGAAGTATGACCTGCTATCCAAACCGCATTACCAAATTGTACCATATAAGCATCTGTACCCTCAGGGTCAATCTGATTTACCCAGTTATTGTTGCAGTATGCAAACATATTTGTTCCAAAGATATTTGATTGAGTGTCACAATACATATCTGCATTTAAAAATCTGCCTGTAACCGGGTCATAGTAACGGCTCTTGAGATAATACAAACCGGTTTCACTGTCATACACATATCCTCGATAACGGAACGGATTTATATTTGCGAGATCACAGTCCGAGGTATCTGTTTGTGATATGATTTTACCGAATACATCATATGTATAAGTTACAACAGTTTTACCTGAACTATCTACAATTTTCTCTATATCACCTTGCAAATTTTTTACATAATAATACTTATTACCATAACGGGACATTGCTATAACATTTCCATTTGAGTCATAATGGAAGAAAAGAACAATACCTGAGGCGTCCATTCCTGTAAGGTTTTTGTTATTATCGTAATAATAATTGATTCGTTCATCATTATACTTCTTCTGTGTTCTCAATCCCTCGCTGTCATACTGCATAGTAATAGTATTACTTCCTGTGCTGACAGTTTTCAAGTTTCTTCCCTTTTCCCAAGCAAATGACATTCCGTCACGATAAGAAAGAGGATTACCTGATTCGTCATAAGTAATGTTCGTTCCGTTATATTCAGTTAGCTTATCTTTCCAATTCGTATCAGAGTAAGTATATGTTTTTACTGAAATCAAATCAGACGGAATCCAACCGTTTTGTTTTAATTTGTAAATATTAATCTTTGTAATATTACCTGAATTATCATAATTAAATCGTGCGAAAATGCCTGTTGTACTGTCTGCATAATTAGTAATCTGATTTAATCCGTCATAACCGTACTGAGCAATTTTTGTACCATTTCGTTTTACTTCGGTGATGTTTCCATTTCCATCGTACGAGTATTCATAATTAACTAAGCTATTATTTTTATATTTTTGAGTAATCTTACTTACAAGAGATGTTGTTGAATTTGCAGAATTTCCGCTTGTGTACTCATAGTTTGTAATGAATACGGCATTTTTTTGTGTATCTTCTGTTTCCACAGAGGTAACTCTCTTAAATTCATCAGATTTTCTGCTAACAGATACTCCATCGCTTTCTACAAAGGGAACTCCGTTATCAACACCACTCGTAATTGTTCTTTCAAAACCGGCAATATTAGTTTTCTCGACTTTTTCGCCATTTTCATTAACCCCGAGAAAGTATAGAACAATATCATCTTCCGTCTGGCAATAATTACCTGACACAGCACCTGTAAAATCATAGTAGTACATTGTTGTGCGTTTTGCCGAATAGTCAACAACCTTTGCTACTTTACCTTTCTTGTTATAAATGAACTCTGCTATTACGCCGTTTTCACCTTTTAATTGAGTAATTCTATTAAAGTTATCATAACAATATTCAACATAATCGCCGTTAGCAAAATCAGTTTTTTGTAGCTCACCATTATTTTTTAAATAAGTGTTAGTAGTAAGAGCTGCATTTCCAACATTTGTTGATAACAAATTTCCATAATCATCATAACTAAAATCATAGTTGAATCCGTTATGAGTAATAGTAACAATACTTCCTTTTTCGTCATACGAATATTCATTTCTGACTTCTTCACTACTTACACTTGCCATACTGTTGTCTTTATTATAAGTGTAACTTGTTTGATTTTCTTCGCCATCTTCAGCAGAAGTTACATTACCATTAACATCATATGAATAATAAACTGTGTTTCCGGCCTGATTAGTTTTAGCTGTAGCATAGTTACCGCTTGTATCATATGTCATATTATTTTGAATATATGTATTATTGTAATTAGGCGATTCCGACAAAGCTTCACAGTAAAAATATCCATCATATTCAATGTCAGAATTTCCTGTATTTCCTTTTTCGGTAGAACTATCTTCAACAGTATCACTTTCAAATTTAACCGGATAACTGATTATGTTGAGCATTGAATTGCTAATTTTCATAGTATTGCTATTATTGTTATAAACAAATGCAAAAGAAACATAATCGATAACTTTATCCATTAAATTTGGAGCAACCGCCATATTGACAGTTTGCTTTTGTGTTGTATATGCATTAAACTCTTGATAATGAGTTTCAGGAATTGAATTTCCTTCATAGAAAATATTAAGAACAATGCCAAAAGTTCTTGTATCATTAGTAAGAGGAACAGATTTAGCTTGTGCCTCACCAACAAGATTGAAAGAAACATATGCTCTATCTACATTTATATTTTGGTAAATGTAAGAATTATTGTCATTACTTTCAGTTTCTCCTCCGCCGGAAGTCGCAATAGGCTGTGTGGTTTCTGTTTGACTTGTATTTGTTTCTTCAGTTGGCTCATCGAAATAATACTTCTTAACCTTTTTGTCAACAGTACCGTGAAACTCACTTATCACATTACCATAATCATCATATTCATAAATATAAGAATTAGGCACAGCAACATCAACTATTTTTACTGATGTTGATTCTTCAATTTCTTTATTTTCACTTTGCATAGTTTCAGATACCGATGTAGGTTCGACAAACACGCCCTCTTTGCCGCCTAACGACACAACCCCTTCTTTAGTAGAAATTGATTTTTTATCATTTGTAAACCAATAATCATTGCTTTCAAAATCGCTGTTTTGCAAAGCGTTAAAATCATTAGCACAATTGCCTTCTTCAAGCTGCAAGCAGTCAAACAAAGCTGTACCGGTTGTATTTTTAACACTACACTTTATACGCATTGTTCTTGTGCTTTCAGGAACAGTTACAGTAACACTTATGCGTTGCCAATCTTCTGTTTCTGATATACCTATGCTTGTTTTGGAGTCAAGCAAATTTGCAAAAAAATCATAAAACTCAACCTCAAGCAAAGCTCCAAGTGCTTCATCTAATGTTTTCCATTTAACATTCTTTGTTTTAACATAAGCAGAAAGAGTTAATTCTTTGCCTATATAATTTTCATCTGTTATACTTATATCGTGAAAAGCAGAAGTATAGAAAGAGGCGTTGTTTTCGCTAACAGGATTACTTATTTTAATTGAATTTGAACCGAAATATTGAAAAGTACCATCTTCTTTACTCGGTTTTGAAGAATCAATTTCACAAATACCGTCTTTGCTTTGTACTCAGTTAATCTTACCATTAGATTTAGTATAATATTTATTTGTACCTATTGTACTAAATTCATATGATTCCGCCAAGATATTCTTAGTAAAAGAATCAGCTCCACTTGTGTTCTGCAATCCTGACGAATGATTGCTTTCAAGATATCCGTTTGCATTTAATACCGACATCAAAACGCCTTTATTGTCAAAGGTATATGTCGTCTTTAATCCGTTGCGATCTTCAAAAATAGTTGTGTTGTCATTGCTGTAAGTAATATTAAGATAATTACCTTCAGAATTATTTTTTCCGTATTCGGTTATTTTTGTTACTTGTCCTTTTTCATTGTATATAAAGCAGTGTTTACTTATAACAGCAGTATTTTCTAATGTGCGATTTTGAAGTTGTTCCTTTGTAATCTTATTATTTTTATCGTAGTAAAAAGCAGATGTCTTTTTATCAGGAAACACAAATGCACTTATTGTATCAATTTCAGATGAATTATAATAAATTGATATTTTCTCATTATCAGGTAAAGTAACTTGATTAATTCGTTTAGAACCGTCCGGTTTCCCTGTATAACGAAGTTGAATAATCCTTCCCGAACCGTCAGTAATTGATGATAAATAACCATTTGTGTAAGAATAAGTAACTGTATTACCGTTTTTATCCGTTTCACTTAGTATTTTACCGCCATTTGCAACTGTATCAAATGTTTGTGTTGTATTACCGTTTTCAACTATAATGCAGTCCTCTTTGACAGAGAGCGTAATACCTAATCCATCCTCACCAAGCCATTTTTCTTCACTACTACTCTTTTTCAAATAATGACTTGTTCCTTCAGTATCTATGTATATATAGTTGTATCCGGCATTTGAAAGATTTTTATCAGTTTCCTTTATACACTGTTCAAAAGAAAAATACCAACCGCAACCACTAATATCATTGTTTTTTATGCTGTTATATGTTGCCGATATAGTGACCGGCATTCTTGCACCTGTTCCTTCATATAATTTTTGAGAAACAACAAGATTTCCAAGATAATCGGATACCTTTGCTTGAGCATTATATCCGGCTGAAACAGTATGATATGAAAGATTACTTTCTGTGCCTGAATAATCCTTGTAAATTATTGTTATAGAAGGTGTTGCAGATGTTCTTGTAGATTCTTTTAGATTTGCAATTCTTGATTCTGCTGTATCAAGTCCTTCAATTACAAAACCGTCAACTTTATCTCCGTTATCGTACCATTCTTTAGTAAGCTTTGTGAGATCAAAAGTAAATTTACTGTTATCGTTATATGACAAAGAGTCATAATCTAAAATATCAGATTCATATGAAACTACGCCATTTTCAATTCCGTTAAGTTTATGTGCATTGATTATTATTGGGCTATCTGTTTCATTTGCAAATAAAGAACTACCGTTTTTTATCTCAAAATTATATTTTGCACTTATTATTTTTTCCCCTTCATCAAGTTCGGGTAATTTTAATAATTTTGCAACAATATAATGATCATTTGAAATATAATACGGACCGTGGTTAAGTGTGCTGTTACCGTAAACCTCGTTTAAATATAATTCATTTGAAAATTTATTTGTGAGTTCCGGATCAATTGTAATTGGATAACTCCTGTTTGATGAATGAATATAATCATAATCAGCAGTAAGCTTAATATTCAGATTGACTCCATTTTGATTTAATATTTCAAGCTTTAACTGAGAACTTGCTTCTCCTTTTTCATCAACCATATAGGGTGCATTAATCATATACACCGGTGTATTATCTTTATTATATAATGTGATTGTATAATCGTCAGTTTGTTTTGCAGTAAGCTTTTTTGTTTTATAAGAAATATAAAATTTATTTTGAACATCAGAATCTTTTAAGATAATATTTTCTTTGACACCTGTTGTAGTTACAAAATATTGCAAATCAACATTTTTATAAACATTTTCGTATGTAACTTTAGATGCAATATTTTCAACTGAAGTAAATTTATCATTTTCATTTAAATCAACATCATTATTATCAATTATGATATTACTTTTATTGGTGTTTTCATATCCCCAAGAAATAGAATATTCGTCATCAGAAATATTTATCATATTCTGTGGCTTAGCCTTTTTCGACAATTTGATATTAAGATTACTGCTTTTATTAGTGTAATCAGTATCATAGTCAGCTGAATACAATGCATTTTCCGCAACAAGTGTATTATTATATTCTGCCCATTCATTATTATCGTTTTTATAATGAATAGGTTCAGTATATTCAGCTAACATTTTTGACCCATCATCAAGTAAAAATAGTTTTGTATTTTCAGTACGCTCTTCTTCTAATTCCATTACAATATTTGCAACTTTTTCTCCGTTACCCTGAATATCATCAAACGAAGAATATTTGATATTTTTATCAGATAAATTTGTTGCAAATGCTTGTGACGGCAACATAAAAGCTGTAATTGATGAAAGAAATATCGAAACTATCCTTTTTGTTATTATTGCTTTTTTCATTTAAATTCCTCCTCATTAATTTAAATATTATAAGGTTTTTAAAAATGTGATTGTTTTTAACCACAGCTTAATTCTACCATACAAAAGATAAATAAGCAATAATAATTAATTATATTGCACAAATTCGTCTTATTACACTATGTATTATTGTTTTAATTGTGCAATATTTTAGACTGCTACAAATTTTGTAACAGCCTTTTAAAATCTTATTTTATCTTTCACAATTTCATTTATCTTTTTACTGTTTTCTTATCTTGAAACTGCAAAAACAGATGATCATAGCTTACATCTAATTTTTTCACAAGCCTTTTTATATTATCAATGCAATGCAAACTCTTTTAAATTTCATATTAATCCGTCTTTTCATTTATATATACCAAATAGTTATTAGTTTACTGTAATCTCGGCTTTGTAGGTTTTACCATCTATTTCTGCTCTGCACTTCGTTTGAAAATGTACGGAGAGTAAAATAAGAATACAACCAGACAAGAAATAACTACCACGAGAAACTTGCGGAGTGAGCCATATTTTTTGTCCGATTCAAATAAAAAATAAATTTATTTACTATGCTTGTTTCTTGCATATATAATAAAGCGTTTCTTTGTTATAATAACTAAAAATACTATGGTTAATTTGTTAAAATAAAACATATATTTTTGTGGAGTATTTTGGTATAATTAAAAGGAAATCAAATAATTGGAAAGGACGGATTTCGTTTATGAGTAAACTTAAAAAGCTGACAAGCATTGTGCTTGCGGCAACTATCGTTTCTTCTGCATCTGCAATGGCATTGACCGCATCCGCAGCTGAAAATGATAATGCGGTTTCCGCAGCGGACAATAATCTGCAAAGAAATGTTCAGGACGGCGTAATTTTACACGCTTTTAACTGGTCATACAAAACAATTAAGGAAAACCTGCCTGCAATTGCAGCAGCCGGTTATTCTACAGTTCAGACTTCACCTGTTCAGCAGCCGAAAGACTACTCAACATCAAGAGATGTTACAGGTCAGTGGTGGAAACTTTATCAGCCTGTAAGCCTTTCTGTAGCTAAAAACGCATGGTTCGGTACAAAAGACGAACTCAAAGACCTTTGTACAGAGGCTGAAAAGTACGGTATAAAAATTATTTGCGACATTGTTTCTAACCATATGGGCAATGAAAGCGAAGATACACCTAATGTTGTAAGCTCACAGGTTAAAACATATGATCCTGAAATTTACGACAATGCAAGTGCTTTCTTCCGTAACAACGATATTGTTGCATCAGACAGCAGTGTAAAAAATGTAGTACAGGGACATGTTACTTCCTGCCCTGACCTCAAAACAAACAGCAAAGTTGTTCAGGATAAGGTTATCTCACTCCTTAAGGAATGTATCGACTGCGGTGTTGACGGTTTCCGTTTTGATGCGGCAAAACACATTGAAACTCCCGATGACGGTGACTATGCTTCTGATTATTGGAAGAACATTACAGAGTCTGCAGGCTCATATTACAAAGCAAAAACAGGCGACAATCTTTATATTTACGGTGAGATTCTTAACAACTGCGGTTCCGGCAGAAGTTACAGTTCTTACACAAAGTACATTAATGTAACAGATAACAAAACAGGTGACTCTGTACTCGCAAATGTGGTAAAAGGCAAGGCATCAAATGCCGCAAGCTCAAGCTACAAGTCAGGCGTTGCCGCTTCCGATGTAGTTCTTTGGGCAGAGTCGCACGATACATACGAGGGCGAGTCGGGTGCAGGCGGTATCAGCAATACCGCTAAAGTATCTGACGAAAATATCACTAAAGCATGGGCTATCATAGCCGCAAGAAAAGACGCTACTTCTCTTTACTTTGCCCGTCCGGGTGCATCGTTAATGGGTGAGGCAGCAGGCGATATAACTTATAAGAGCACAGCTGTTTCTGAAATTAATAAGTTCCATAACCTCTTTGTTGGTCAGAGTGAAAAACTCGGTGCCGTTGACAATGTAGCTTATGTTGCAAGAGGCACAAGCGGTGTAGTTCTTGCTAACTGCGATGGCAACGAAAAGTCTGTAAGTATTTCAGGCACAGGCCTTGCAAACGGTACTTACACAGATACAGTTTCAGGCGCTAAATTCACTGTAGCTAACGGTGTTCTTACAGGTAATATCGGTTCAACAGGTGTAGCTGTTGTTTACAACGGCACAACAACTCCGAGAAATACTTGTTCTGTAGAGAGCGGTGATTTCAAGGGTGATACAATTACACTCAACCTCGGTCTTGACAACGCAGCATCAGGTACATACTGCATTGACAATTCTAAGCCTGTAACTTACACAGGTGACATTGCAATCAGAGTAGGTTCAGACTACGCTTACGGCGAAACGATCAACCTTACTCTTACAGCAACAGACGGCAAAAATACAACAACCACTACTTACAAATATACCAAGCAGAAATCTGCAAGTTCAGGTGTGTATGTATTCTTTGCTTCTGAAAAAAGAGAAACAAGCTCAAAATGGAAAGCTCCTTACTATGTTTACATCTACGACGAGGAATCTTCAAAGGAAGAAACTTATAAGGCATCAAACTGGCCGGGTACAAAGATGAACTATGATAAGGCAACAGGTTATTACTATGCAGAAGTTCCTACAACCTGTATTGCAACAGATGCAGATGAAAACGAGTCTGAGTCAAATTTTGACCTTGCACACTCTGCAAACACAAGAGTTATCTTCTGCGACAGCTCAAATGTAAACTCTGCTCCTCGTCAGTATCCGTCGGAAAAAGGCCTTAAATTAAAAGGAACTTCTAGAATTTTCGGTCTTACAAAGACAACTTCATGGGAAGAAACAACACTTGTACCTACAGTTGAATCACAGCCTGCAACCGAAGTTACAAGAGGCGACAAAACATATAAATACGGCGATGTAAACACAGACGGAAAATTTAATGTTCAGGATGTAACCTCACTCCAGTTTATTGTTGCAGAGTCCGTAAAGCCGTCACAGCTTATATATGCATTGAGCGATGTTACAGCTGACGGTGTTGTAGATATCAGAGATGTAACAATGATCCAGAGATATATTTCCGGTATTAGAGAGGACACAGGCAAAACAGGCGAAGTTTATAAGGCTGAACAACCTACACAGCCTACACAGCCTGCAAAACCTACAGAGGCAACCAAGCCTTCTACACAGCCGACAACTGCTCCCGCACCTTCTACTTACACACTTTACTTAAAGACACAGCTTCCTTGGATGACATCAATGGGTACAAATCTCTATGCTTTTGATAACGATACAAAGAAGTCTTATCTGCTTGAGCAGGATACCGACGATTATCCGAATGTATTTAAGGCAGAGGTAGCAAACACACTTACAAATGTTACTTTCTACAGAGCATTAGATATGGTTGACGAAATGACAAAGGCGTCAAGTTCAGGCCCTGTATACAACGCTTGGGCAGCAACTGTAAGCAGTACAAACAATTGCTACAACCTTGAAAGCGTTGATGAAGCAACAGACAAAGCAACTGCAACAGTCGGTCCGTATGTAAAAGAAGAGGCTCCCGAATGGACACTTGATGTAGTATATTTTGATAATTCAAAAACAAAGTGGGGAGAAGTTTATATTTACGGTTGGGGCAACGGTCTTTACGAAGAGGCATATAAAATGACTCAAATTGAGGGCACAGACATCTGGAAATACGAACTTCCCGAACCTATTTATCCGGGTACAGAAAGTTTCCTTTTTAAGAATACAGAAAGCACTTGGGTTAAAAAGACTAAGAATGTAAAGGTTGTAGAAGGTAAAAATCTTTATGACGGAAAAGCACAGGCTTGGTCAGGCACTTACGAAGAGTGATTTTAAAGTTTAAATTCTAATTTTGCGGGCATACCAAAAGTATGCTCGCATTTTTATGTAAAAATTTGGTTTTTTATCAAAAGTTGTGGTAAATTATTGTTTGGCTGATTGCTTTATCAAGCAATTATAAAAGTTTGGTCGA
>OGRG01001146.1_pt1 | contig 19686 bp, 26 predicted proteins | sample 1553501 | NCBI WGS metagenome assembly OGRG01 (sample SAMEA2580018, study PRJEB22360) | human gut metagenome | biome: human gut; feature: human-associated habitat; material: faeces | place: Denmark | collected 2008/2010 | reverse complement strand
CCGCCTCTCTGATGATGGAAGCGAACAGGTCCGCCAGCTTATCCGCAGCATTGTGTAAATCGATGTCTGGGATATATTTCTGGAACGTCTCGCACAGCCCTTGAATAGCGCAATCCTGAAAACTGCCGATGTATTCGGAAAACCCAAATGGCTCTACATAGGGGCTGATTTTTCTTGCCAGACTGGAGATTTTTGTATTTCCGTTGTAATACGCCTTAAAGGATTCTTTATCGTACCCGTTGAGAATATCCAAGCCGTCTTCCGTGACGATTGCTTCAAATAAGGAACGGGTAAAGGCGTGAGTACTGCTCCCGGCTCCGATGCTGGGAGACAGCAAATGTGCAAAGTCCTTAAAGTTCATACCCTCATCCTTTCTACCCAAGCCTACCCATGCCAACCCAACGGAACCCGCCTTAACCGACCATGTATTTTATAATGGACTCAGCCCTTAGATAAGGGACGTGCCTTCAGAAAACAGGGGGGTACGGGGAAGTCGGAAATGTGTTTTCGGGACATGGAGAGATGATTTCTAATTATAGCACAATCGTGTGAAACATTCTACCCCTAACTCAGAATTCACATCTGCAAAAACGAGTTTATTTTCGCATTTGCAGAACTGATTTCCAGAAATAAATCTCAATAGTCCGAGATGGCCATTAGGACGATGGGATGCATAAGACCTTGGAACACAGTGATAAAGACTGCGCTCCGAGTGAAGATGCCCCACCGTTGACTTTTGGTGTTCATTTTCGGATTGGCGGAGTCTGTGGGTGTCTTCAGCTACAGGCTCTTTTGTGTCCCACCGTCCTTTGACCCGGACGGAAAGGACACGAAATGAAAGCAAACCAGAGTAATGCAGAGTCAAAGAAGTTCCAGATCCCGATGATGGTAACCGACGAGGTCATCCGCGATTTTGGCATTAAGCCGGAGGACGTCACTTGGCGGCGCATCGGCAACCGCAAGTGCCAGGTGGTCATGGTGGACGCAACCGAGGAAGAGTATCGGGCGTATATGGCGCCGATCTGGGCGGAAATCAAACGGGAAGACCGGGATGGCCGCTGTATGGTCAAAGGCAAAAACGACCGACTCATCCGCTGCCCGGAGGGCAACCGCTGTGAGGAGTGCAAGTATTTCTCGGAGGCCAGCCGCGAGCGGAATAAGCCCGCCTCGCTCTCTGTCCTGATAGATGAGGGCGCGGAGCCGATTGCCGAAGGGTCATTTGAGGATGATGTGATTTATGAGACCATCCTGGAAGACCTTATTTCCATGCTGACAGAAATCAAGCCGAAGTACGGCAGGATCTTCCGCCTGCTCTATGACGGGGCCACCCAGCAGGAAATGGCGGACGAGCTTGGCATCAAGCAGCGGACGGTGTCGGACGACATCAAGAAAATCCGTAGCCTGGTGCAGCCGCTGGCAAAAGACATTTTCAACCGTTAAAAAGTGGGCGGTGCTTATCATCACGATAGGCACCGCCTTTTTCAGTCTTTCTTGTAAAACATGGTTTCATAGCCGTCCGCCCGGAGATTCAGCCCCTTGATCCACGGCGGCGTCCTTCCCATCTGCTCACAGACGGCGTCCAAAGAGACGCCCATACTACACTCGATAATCAGCTCGTCATGGACGTGGCCGACAATAAAACAGTGGGAAAGCGTCCGGATGGCGTACATGAGGATATCCCTGGAAACCGCCTGGACGATGTTCTCCACAAATTTCGGGCCGTAGGACTCGATGCGCTCCCATTTCTTTGTACTGCCAACACCCTCATAGGTAACAGAGTCGCCGCCGAATTTGTTTGTCCCCATCTTCGGCTTCACATAGCAGAGCTGGCGGCCGGAAGGCAGAACGATGAAAAGCATCCCGCTGCGGTAGCGGAACCGGATACCGTGCGTTTCCGTGTCCAGCATCCGGACGTCGGCCGGTGGTTTTTACGGCATTGTCCACATCCCACCAAAGCTGTACGATGTTCGGATTGGAGGTGCGCCACGCATCCACAAGGGGCTGGAGTTCCTCCTCGGCAAGACCCATCTCCAAAGCGCCCATCGACTTGAGGGCGCCTACCGATCCGCCGTATCCCAGGGCGAGTTCGGCAATCTTGCCCTTCTGCCGGAGATGGGCGTTCTGCCCGTGCTTTTCCACCGGCACATGGAACATGGCAGAGGCGCTGGCGCAGTAGATATCGCCGTTCTCCGCAAAGACCTTCAGCCGCCAGGACTCGCCGGCCAAAAACGAAAGCACACGGGCTTCGATGGCGGAGAAGTCAGAAACAATGAATTTGTACCCGTCCCTCGGCACAAACGCCGTGCGGATGAGTTCCGACAGGACTTCCGGCACGGAGTCATACAGTGCTGAGAGCAGGGCGTAATCGCCAGAACGAACAAGGCTTCTCGCGTCCTCCAGATGTGCCATGTGATTTTGAGGGAGGTTTTGCAATTGGATCAGCCTGCCCGCCCAGCGGCCGCTGCGGTTGGCCCCGTAAAACTGGAACATCCCTCTTGCCCTGCCATCCGCGCATACGGCGTTCTGCATGGCCTGGTACTTCTTCACAGAGGATTTGGCAAGTTGCCGGCGCAGCTCCAGCACCTCGGCAAGCTCTGGCGGCGCGGTCTTCAGCAGTTCCTTCACGGCTTTCTTATCCAGGGAGTCCACCTCAAGGCCATGCTTTGTAAGCCACTCCTTCATCTGATGGACGGAGTTCGGGTTTTCCAAGGCGGTGAGCTGTTGCATCTTTGCGGAGAGTTCTTCCCTGGAACGCTCATCAATGGCGATGGCCTGTTCCACCAGCACCATGTCAAGCTGTATGCCCCGGTCGTTGATCTCCTGGTCGAGGTGGTATTCCGCCCACAGAAAATTCGGCACGGGGAACTTCGACAGCTTCTGCTGGATCGCCATTTCGGTTTCCACATCCCGCTTGTTATACGCGATGAAGGTTGACCATTTTACCGGGTCATGCTCTGGGAGGTTGCGCATCCTGCCGCCGTTGGCTTTGGTTGGCTTGCAGGGGACACAGAAATAGCGGATGAGCGCCTTGCCCTCAGCCATCTTCTGATTTTCCAGCTTGAGGACTTTGCCGATCCCCTCCAGAGAGAGGGGCAGCCCCATGTACGCGCCCCATACCAGGGAGCAGCGCCAGGAGGACGGGTCAAGGTAATTTCGGACGGTATCATCCTCTATGCTGTAGGAAGAAAAATACTGCGGATAGTTCCGTCTCAGCCAGACGGAAAGGCAGACCCGCTCGAAGGACGCATTGTACGCCCACTTGATAACGGAATCATCTGCAAGCGCCCGGATGATCTCCTCCGGCACGGTGTCACCGGATGCCAGGTCGTATACGGTGACCTCGCCGCCGTCCACGGACACGCCAAAGAGCAGGATTTCAAAATCAGAGGACTCGGCGTATTTATACACGCCGCATTTTTTCAGATCGACATCGGAAAATGTCTCCACGTCGAGGGATAAGGTGTGGATTGCCATAGTGCTGTTACCTCCATAAAAACAGGCGGCAGGAGTGCTGTTCCTGCCGCCCGGTGCGCATTGCTTATTCCTCCGGCTGTTTTGCCGCCTGGCGTTTTTTCTCCCTGTGCTTCTTGAACTTTGTCCAGCACCAGTGCAGGAAGTCGGTGATCCAGTACACGATGCTGCCGACGGCAAATCCGTACAGGAGAATGAAAATCACGATCACATCAAACTGTTTTGCGAACTCATAAAACTCTGTCATATCCATTTACCTCGCATTTTCTTTGAATGGGCGGGCGGCAGCGGTGACTGCCGCCCTGTGTTGTCTCAGGAAAGATAATCGTCATCGTCCTCGGTGGAGAAATCATCCTCGGCACGGCTCTTGCCGCCCAGCGGCTCCCCATCGGAGATCTTCTGCAGGTTGTTCAGCCCGCAGGCGATGCCCCGGTTTCCGTTGGAGTTAAAGGCATACAGGTTGATGCTGGCCCTGCCGTACCCGCCGGAGTACACCTCGGAACGCTCCAGGATGGGGTTCAGGTCCGCATCCACGATGCCGGGGGCGGTGGCGGAATTGGCGTTGATGAAGTACGCATCCGCATAGACTGGATCATCGGGGCGCTCCGCATCGCCGTCACGCAGCGGGGTCTTGATGACCGAGAGGGCGGGGACGGTCTTGCCGTTGCCCTTCAGCTTGGACTCGCCCTCCTCATAGGCCGCCTGGATTGCCGCCTTGATGGCTTCCACGGTCTTCTTGTCGGACTTCGGGATGATCAGGCTGACGCTGTACTTGGGCGTGCTACCGTTGATGCTCTTGGGGTCCCAGACATTCGCATAGCTCCAGCGGGTTCTGGGGCCGGTGATTACCTTCGTCTTATTTACGATCTTTGCCATAGTTGTTGTCCTCCTCATTTTCTTTGAAATCGTTAATGGCTGTGTTCATGGCCGGGCGCTTATCGCTCTCCGGCACAAGTACGGGTTTGCCGGGCGGCTTGTAGACAAGGCCGCCGAGCAGCTCTTCAAACTTCTTCCGGCCGAGGGCCTGGCTCATGGCCGTGATGCCCAGCAGTCTCTTCTCATAAGGCTCGTAGCCGGCGCCCTCAACCGCCTTTGCGACCGCGTCTTCATCAGTGTACTTCCGGTTGGAGCGGCCCTCGACCACTTTGAATCCTGTGAACTTCGTCCCGGAGAGGGCTTTCTGCAGGGCGTAGTCCTTGATGTCCCCGGCCCAGGAAACCAGTTCGTCCGCTTTGGTAAGAATAGCGGCGACCTCATCGTCTCCCAGGAGCGCGGGCATCTCGAAGTCATACCGTGCCAGTTCCAGGTTATATTCCGCTCGCTTGCGGCAGTTGGCCTTTGCCTTGCAGAACTGGCAGTGGTCGCCGGCCTTGAACTCACCCTTGCCCTCGTATGCCAGTTTTGCGGCGGGGGAAAGCACGGTCTCTGCCCAGGCCAGGAGTTCTTCCCGGCTCATGGTGTATGTGCTGACATTCTCCCGGCGGGGCTGGTAGATGGTCAGGCTGACCTGTGCGATATCGTAGATGCCATCGAACAGGTCGAAGGCGCCCAGCGCATAGCAGGAAAGCTGGCTGTTCTTCTCCGCAGACACCAGGACGCCAAGCCCGTGCTTGTAGTCGATGATGTGGAGAAGCCCGTCCGAAACAATGACGCAGTCCCCGGTGCCGAAGCTGCCCTCGATCCCCACATAGCGGGAATAGTCGAGCCGCTGCTCCACAAGCACCAGCGGGTCGGCGCAGCGTTCCCTGGCCTTTGCCACTTCCTCCATCACGAAGGCGCAGTACCCCTCGGCGCAGTCCTCCATCTCCTGGGAGTAGTAGGTCAGGTTCTCTGTAGGGTCCTTCACCCTGCGGCCAAGGGCTTTTTCCACCTTATAGGCGCACAGCTCATGGCAGTCGGTCCCCTCCTGGGCGTATTCGCTGGGCCTGTCCGCATACTCCTCGCAGAGCCGGGCCGACGGCGGGCAGTTGATCCACCTGTGGCTTGCGGAGGCGGAAAGAAAGGAATGCTTACCCATCGTTTCCCGCCCCCGGCTTTCCGAGCGCGTCCGCTTCCTTCAGAATCCCTTCAAATTGAGAAGGGTCGATATCTGACAGCTTCCTCGCTCCGTACTTTGTGATGAGGGCTTTAACCTCTGCCGAGTACCCTGCCTGGGCGATCACCGTCATGCGGTGGCGCACCTCCTCAAGGGTGAGTGCTTTCGGCTTCTCCTTCGGCGGCGCATCCTCTGTCGCTTGGGAAGAAAACATCCCCGCCAGCGTATTGGCGATTCCGATGATGGTCTCCCCGCAGGAGCGCAGTCCCTTAATCTGTAAGTCCAGGTCGCTCGTTTTCCCCATCCGGCGTTCCTCCTTCCTGGTTTGCCATCTGCAGCTTTCTGGCAAGACGCTTCGCGATCACGCTGATGGCGATCAGCACATCAGCGAGTTCCTCGTCAAGCTGCCTGTCTCTGGTTGTCTCTGTGTTTTCCTGCATCCACAGCACCTCCGTTTCTGAGCGGCTTTCCTGCCCCTCTGTCTCTGAAAGGGCAGAACCGGGATTTTTCAGCGGAGAAAAATTTTGCCGTCCCTGTGCCTCTCACTTCTGAAAGGACAAGGACGGCATTTTTTAGCGGTGCTTTTTTGAACAAAGTTAGCTGTGGTGTGAAAACGCAGATGAATGTAATCTGATATTTGAAACCATTAAAATATAACGATTTATAAATCTTTGCATACTAAAAAAAGAGGCTATCATGTCTTGGAAAACATGATAGCCTCTTTTTTTAGTTGCTTTTGACGGCAACACCATAACGGAGCGTTTTATAAATTGTTACGCCAATCTCGAATAGGGTAATTGCAACAATAAAAGCAAGAAACCCGTTGGACACCATATCAGCGTTCCAGTAAGTGAGAAATCTTGCTCCTGAATCTGCATGATCGCCCAACGCCTGTTCAATCTCAAGTACAAAATTCGGATTCCAAATGGGTAAGACCTTTAGTACAATGATGCTCAATACAATTTGAAGTACTCCGCACACTATATTACTGATCATAACCAGTCTACAGTAGACCCCGACAACCAAGCGTAATATCTCGTCTGCAAGACCAATCAGCAGACTTAGTATAAAGACGGGAAGAACGATGCCCCACTGTTCCAGATTAAAAATAGGTACGGTCATTACGGTTTCGCCTTCTGTAAAGAACGCAGCAAAGAAATGAGGAGCAAAAATCAGCAGCACACTAAAAATAACGATAAATATAATGCCTACAATGCTGTCGCCCCGACTTATGATTGCTTTTTTATCGGGTACAGGCTCTAAAAATTTTGGTGTCCAACGGGAGCGGGAAGTTGGAGTTTTGCCTTCTCCCGACAGACTTTCTAAGGACCATTTTTCTTCCTTTTTCAGCTCGAATTGAACCTTCTTCCGCTCCATAATGGCAAAAGTCAAGGTCACTGCACCGAATGCGGACACGCAGGACAGAATAGCATCAGTAATTCCGGTGATTAGACCATCTACAATGGCTCGGATAATGACAGAAGCAGAGTTCTGTGCAGTAATCGCAGGCATTTCTCCTATGGCATTTATCAGAGAAATAAGCAAAATCGGTATGGCAGCACAGACTATGACAACCTTAACAAACCACAGATAGGTGTCAAAATATTCCGGGCCAATCAAATATCTTTGGTCGCCTTGATATTGTTTTGCAAATTCAGCAGGATCGCCGAGTTCAGTCAGCGCCTCTTCCATAGAGCCTTTATCCGTATACATATCGCTGATCAGCTCTTCCAGCTCCATACGCACTTCATCTCGCTGATCTTTGGAAAGCCGACGGATTACCTGGTAAATATATCGATCCATATAGTCTTTTTCATTTGGCGTCATGATTCTTCCTCCCTTAATAACCGGTCCATTCCGGCGGATAAGTTTTGCCAGTATGCTTTCAGCTTCTCATAAATTTCTGTTCCGTATTTTGTCCGCTGATAATATTTTCTCGGTTTTGCGCCACCGGTTTCCCACTTGCTTTCCAAAAGCCCCTGATTCTCAAGCCGGCGAAGGAGAGGATACAAGGTGTTGGGGTCAATGGCAACGCCTTTTTCTTCCAAGCTCTGTACCAAAGCATACCCATACTTCGGTTCTTTCATCTGGCTGAGTACGCTAATTGTCAGTGTGCCTCTGCGAAGCTCCAAAAGCAAAGAGGATAATAAATCTTTTTCTTCTCCCATCAGCGTCACCTCCTAATGTCATTATACTGTATGTCATACTGTATTGTCAATATAAAAATAAAAGGTCAGTCACAGGAGTTTTGAAAAGTTTGAATACCCACCGCTGAAACGGAGGATTTCTGTCCTTTCACAATTAGAGAGGTGTAAGCCGCTCAATTTTCAGAGAAAGGACGGAAAAAGCTATGGGAACAGCGAAATCAAAAGGTCTGCCGCGCTGCACGGCGCATCGGGACTGCTTTGCCAATAAAGACGGCGTGTGCGTCTGCCTGGGTGACAATAACTTCCACGGGAAGGACTGCCCGTTTTTCAAGACCACGGCACAGTGTGATGCGGACAGGCAGAAAAGCTACGAGCGGCTGGTCAGTATCGGACGGGACGACCTGGTCGAGCGGTATCAAGTGAGGGGTGTGTATGGGAGTCAGTAAATATAACAGCGAAGGCTACTACGACCCGACAGCCTATGAAGCCCTCGCGAAAATTACCCAGGAGGAAAAGGCGGCGAGATACCGGCCGCTGGTGTATATCTGCTCCCCGTACTCCGGGGATACGGAGGGCAATACCGAAAAAGCAAGGCGGTACAGCCGGTTTGCCGCAGACGCCGGCACGATCCCCATTGCGCCGCATCTGCTGTTCCCGCAGTTCTTATCGGAAGAAACGGAACGGGAGCTGGCGATTTTTATGGATCTGGTGCTGCTGGGCAAGTGTGAGCAGCTCTGGGTGTTCGGCGGCGAGGGGTCCGACGGGATGCGCCGGGAGATTGGAAAGGCAAAGCAGAAAAATATGACGATCCGTTATTTTACGGAGGATATGGAGGAAACGGAATGCAGATGACGATTTATGATGCCGCGACGGTGGGGAGCCGGTCAAACTGCGTGTATCCGAATCCCGTGACGGTCACGGATGCGGACACCATGCGGCAGGCGGCGGCCTTCGACCATGTGTGTGCGGCATATAAGCAGAACTACCGCAGCGTGGACAATTTCCTGAAAGCGGACTGCCTGCCGATGGACTGCGATAACGACCACTCGGATGACCCTGACGACTGGCTCACGCCCTTTGATGTGGCGATGGACTTTCCGGGCGTGGGGATGATTTTTGTCTACAGCAGGAGCCACATGAAGCAGAAAGGAAAGCGCGGCCCCAGGCCACGGTTCCATGTGTATTTTATCTGCACGGAGACAACGGATGCAGCTCTTTACAGTTCATGGAAGGACAAGCTGATTGCCGATTACCCCTATTTCGATGATGGGGCAAAAGACAGTGCCCGGTTCCTGTTTGGGGTAAAGGACGCGGTGGTCGAGGTGTATGACGGCGAGATTACCATTGATGAGTTCCTGGCAGACAGCTTTGCGGAGTGGGACGCAGCGCAGGGGCAGATTCCGGAGGGTTCCCGGAACAAGACCATGTCCCATTACGCCGGCCGGATCATCAAGCGGCTGGGGAATACGGAGGAGGCCCATAAGCAGTTTCTGAAGGAAGCGGAAAAATGCAGCCCGCCGCTGGATGATGCGGAGCTTGCGGGTATCTGGGCCAGCGCCGTGAAGTTCGGTGCGAAGGTGGCTGCCCAGGAGGGATATATCCCGCCGGAGCAGTACAACCAGGACTTCCTGCTGATGCCGGAGGATTTCTCGGATGTAGGCCAGGCTATCGTATTGTCACGGGAGTACATGGATCGGCTCCGCTTCTCCCCGGCTACGGATTACATCGTGTTCAACGGCTCGTTCTGGGAGGAATCCCAGCCCAACGCCCAGGGCATTGCCCAGGAGCTGACCGCGAGACAGCTTGAGGAAGCGGAAACAGAGATACAGCGGTGCATGAAGGAAATGTCGGAAAACGGCGCGTGGGCCATGCTTGCCGCGATGGGCGCCAAGAAAGCGATGGCGGCGTTCAGCGAAGTCCAGCGGCGCTCCTTTGAAAAGTATGAGCGGGCGGAAGCCTACCGGAAGTATGCCATCAAGCGCCGGGATACCAAATACATCTCGGCGGCTTTAAAGGAAGCCCGCCCAATGATCCAGATCGAGCAGCGTGTCCTGGATGCGGATGAGTTTTTACTGAACCTGCCGTCCGGAACCTGCGATCTGAGGACGGGGGCTGTTCGGGAGCACAATGCCCAGGACTATATCACGAAGCAGACGGCGGTAGACCCGTCCGGGGACGGCATGGATGTCTGGGAGGACGCCCTCCGGACCTTCTTCCAGGGGGACGCCGACCTGATCCGCTATGTACAGGAGATCGTGGGGCTTGCCGCCATCGGCAAGGTCTACATTGAAGCACTGGTCATTGCCTACGGCGAGGGCAGGAACGGCAAGTCCACCTTCTGGAATACCATTGCCCGTGTGCTTGGCACCTACTCCGGCAATATGTCTGCAGACACCCTGACTGTGGGCTGCAAGCGCAACGTGAAGCCGGAACTGGCGGAAGCCAAGGGCAAGCGGATGATCATCGCCGCCGAGCTGGAGGAAGGGATGCGCCTGAATACCTCCAACGTCAAGCAGCTCTGTTCCACGGACGAGATCTATGCGGAGAAAAAGTACAAGGCGCCGTTCTCCTATGTCCCCACCCACACGCTGGTGCTGTATACCAACCACCTGCCCAGGGTCGGGGCTATTGACCAGGGTACCTGGCGGCGGCTCATTGTGATCCCCTTCAACGCCAAGATCGAGGGCAAGGCCGACATCAAGAACTATGCGGACTTCCTGTTCAAAACGGCGGGTAGCGCAGTCCTTCAGTGGATTATCGAGGGTGCAAAGCGCGTCATCAGCAATGATTACAAAATCGTCCAGCCCAAAGTGGTGCGGGACGCCATCCAGAAATACAAGGAGAACAATGACTGGCTGTCCCACTTCCTGGATGACTGCTGCGAGGTAGGGGACGATTTTGAAGCAAAATCCGGGGAGTTTTATAACGCCTACAGGAGCTACTGCCTGCAGATGGGCGAATACACCCGGAGTACGACTGATTTCTACTCCGCGCTGGAATCCACGGGTGTGGTGAGAAAGCGTACCCGTACAGGCGTGATCATTTACGGGCTGAAACTCAAATCGGAGTTTGAGGATTAGTAGGTGTGTAGGTCATGTACCTCTCTGCCAGAGTTGCTCTAAGGAGATAAAAAAACAATATATAAGAGAGAATCGGGGGAAGAGGTACATGACCGTCACACAAAGAACGAGGAGAATAAAACCATGAGAGAGAAAACCATCGAACAAAAACTGGTTCAGGCGGTTAAGGCCAAAGGCGGGATTGCGCCGAAGTTCGTGTCGCCGGGATTTTCCGGGGTTCCCGACCGCCTTATCCTATTGCCGGATGGGAAATGCGGCTTCGTGGAGGTAAAGGTCTCTGGCGGGAAACCACGGCCGCTGCAGGAGTCAAGGATACGGCTTTTGCGGCAGCTGGGGTTCCTGGCATTTGTCCTGGATGGCGAGAGCCAGATCCCGCACATCCTTTCAGAGATCGGAGGTGACAGCTGTGGAGTTTAAACCGCACGATTATCAGCAGTACGCCATCGAGTATATCGAAACACACGAGATTGCCGCCATTCTGCTTGACATGGGCCTTGGCAAGACGGCAATCACGCTGACGGCATTGTACGACCTGCTGTTCGACTACTTCGAGATTACCCGCGTCCTGGTGATCGCACCGCTGCGGGTGGCGAGGAATACCTGGCCCCAGGAGATTGAAAAGTGGGACCATCTGAAAGACATCCGCTATTCCGTGGCGGTCGGCACGGAAAAAGAACGGCTGGAGGCATTCCACAGGGATGCGGACATCTATATCATCAATAGGGAGAACGTCCAGTGGATGGTGGAGAATGTCCCCTTTGAGTTTGACGCCATCGTGGTGGACGAGCTTTCGTCCTTCAAAAACTGGAACAGCAAGCGGTTCAAATCGCTGATGAAGGTGCGTCCCAGGGCAAAGCGAGTCATCGGCCTTACGGGTACCCCGTCCGGGAACGGGCTGATGGACCTGTTCGCCGAGTTCAAGGTGCTGGATATGGGGCAGCGACTGGGGAGGTTTATCACCAAGTACCGCCAGGACTATTTCCGGCCGGATCGGATGAACGGTCAGGTGGTGTATTCCTATAAGCCCCTGCCGGGAGCGGAGAAGCGGATCTATGACAAGATCTCCGATATCACCATCTCCATGAAAGCAACCGATCACCTCAAGATGCCGGAACTCATAAACAGCGAGTACCGGGTGTATATGGAGGAGCCGGAACAGGCTATTTACGATGAGATGTGCGAAGACCTGGCGGCACAGCTTGATAAGGGCGAGGTAACGGCGGCAAATGCCGGAGTACTGTCCGGGAAACTCTGTCAGATGGCAAACGGGGCGGTCTATACGGATAACGGGGATGTGGAACATATCCATGACCAGAAGCTGGACGCCCTGGAGGACATCATCGAAAGCATGAACGGAAAGCCCCTGCTGGTGGCTTACTGGTACCAGCACGACCTTGACCGCATCGAGGAACGGCTGCGGCTGCGGAAGATCGGCTTTGCAAGGCTGGACTCTGACGCCAGCATCGCAAAGTGGAACCGGGGCGAAATTCCCGTGGCGCTGATCCATCCCGCTTCTGCCGGCCACGGGCTGAATCTCCAGAGCGGCGGCGCCACCCTCTGCTGGTTTGGCATTACCTGGAGCCTGGAACTGTATCAGCAGACGGTGGCGCGGCTTTACCGGCAGGGTCAGGCGTCCAAGACCGTGGTCGTACAGCACATCATCACGGACGGCACCATTGATGAGCGCATTATGAAAGCCCTGCAGTATAAGGACAGGACGCAGTCGGCGCTGATCGATGCGGTCCGGGCAAACCTAAGAAAATGAGAGTCAATCAAGGCAAATCCGAGGGAAACCATTTCTTTTTCGGAGGTAGTGCCTATGAACAAGCAGCAGACGGAAATGAAGGAGTACCTTTCCCAGGCGTTCCGCATTGACCAGCGGATACAGAGCAAGATGGAGCAGGTAGCGTCACTGAATGACCTCGCCACACGGGCGACCGCGACTTATTCGGATATGCCCGGAAGTGAGACGAGAAATCTCCACCGTATGGAGGACGCCATCCTTTCCATCATTGAGCTGGAAGCAGAGATCAATGGGGACATCTGCAAACTGGTGCAGACGAAAAAAGACATCGTCCATAAAATCAAGGCTGTCCAGAACACGGAGTACCAGACCCTTCTGGAGCTGCGGTATCTGTGTTTCAAGTCCTGGGAGCAGATCGCCGTGGACATGGGATATGAGCTTCGGTGGCTGTACCGTCTCCATCACAGGGCGTTGGACGCCGTTTCTGAAATAAGCCACTAAAAGCCACTGCAATACACCTTGTCCCTGTGATATAGTTAGAATCAGAAAAACAGGACAAGGAACGAGCCTTGCGGGAGCAATCCTGCAGGGCTTTCCTTTTGCCCGGAAAGCGAGGTGCAGCGTGCCAAAGAAACCAAAACGCCCCTGCTCCTACCCCGGCTGTCCAAACCTCACGGACGGGCAGTACTGTGAGGAGCATGAAGCGATTGCCCGGAAACGGTACAACAAGTACGGCCGCCCTGCTGACAGCAACAAGAAGTACGGTCGGGCTTGGAAACGAATCCGCGACCGCTACGCTGCGGCGCACCCTTTGTGTGAGATGTGTCTGAAGGAAGGACGGCTGACTCCTGTGGAGGAGGTCCATCATATTGTCCCTCTATCACAAGGCGGGACGCATCGGAATGACAATCTGATGTCCCTCTGCCAGTCCTGCCACACAAAGCTACATCACGAGCTTGGCGATCGGTGACCGTGGGGCGGTCAAAATCTCCGGGACCTGCATGAGCGGACAGCGGCCTGGGGCTTCGTGCGCGAAAAAGGCGAAATCAAAAGGGTAATTAAGGGCGGCCGTCTGCGGCTGCTTTATTTTTCGAGAAAAGGGGTGAGAAAATGCCGACAAAATCCAATAACACAGGAGGGCGCGGCGGTGCGAGACCCGGTGCGGGAAGGAAGAAATCCGCTGTCAGGGAGAAAGCCGAGAACGGCAATCCGGGCGGGCGCAGGCTGGAAGTGCTGGATATTCCCGAAGTCGAGGGTGTCGATATGCCAAAGCCTCATGAATTCTTATCTGCCGAGCAGCGTGACGGGAGTACGCTCCAGGCGGAGGAGATATACACGGAAACCTGGGAGTGGCTGAAAAAGGTGGGCTGTGCGGCGAAGGTGTCGCCCCAGCTATTGGAGCGGTACGCCATGTGTAGCGCCCGCTGGATTCAGTGCGAGGAGATGACCAACCGTATGGGCTTCCTCTCCAAGCACCCGACCACCCAGAAGCCGATCCCGTCCCCGTTCATCAACATCGGCATTAACTACATGAACCAGGCGGTGCGGCTCTGGAACGAGATCTTCCAGATCGTGAAGGAAAACTGCAGCACCGATTACGGGGAGGTTTCTCCCCAGGACGATCTGATGGAGCGATTGCTCCGTGCAAGGAAGGGGTGAAGCCATGTTTGAGAAAGTAAATCCGTGCCACCCGGATAAGGTGGCGGACCGTATCGCCGGCGCTCTGGTGGATACGGCGTACAGAAAAGAAGAAAATCCCAGGATTGCTGTGGAGGTTCTCATCGGCCACGGTGTCTGCCACATCATCGCGGAGAGTTCCGTACACATTTCGCTGGGCGAGGTGGACGCCATTGTGAAGCGTATCGGCGGAAACCTGCACACGGATTATGTGGAAGTGCCGCAGGACGGACGCCTTGCCGGGAACCAGGCAGAAGGAATCCGCTGCGGCGACAACGGCATCTTCAAAGGGGTGCCGGTCACGGAGGAGCAGAAAGCCCTCTGTGAGATTGCCAAAAGTGTGTATCACACCTACCCCTCGGATGGGAAGTACATTATTGATGAGGCCCGGCTGATCCTCTGCCAGAGCAATGCCCCTGCCGCAGAGCTGCGGAAACGGTATCCGGGTGCCGAGGTCAATCCCCTGGGCGACTGGACGGGCGGCACGGATGTAGACTCCGGCGCCACTAACCGCAAGCTGGGCAGCGATATGGCTGATTCCGTCACAGGCGGCGGTCTGCATGGAAAAGATCTGTCCAAGGCAGATGTGTCTGTCAATATCCACGCATGGCTGAAGGCTCAGGAAACCGGAAAGCCCGTGGAACTGTGCTGCGCCATCGGGGACGATACAGTGGATGGTGTTCCCTACGCTGAGATCGTGGAGACCGCTCGGAAATACATCCAGTCTCTTGGCGGTTTTGAGAAATTTGCGGAATGGGGGCTGGTGCGATGAAGACAACAACGGAAATGCAGCTTGTTCCGATTGCTAAGCTGGTACCCTATGTGAACAACGCCCGCACTCATTCTCCGGAGCAGATCACGAAACTCCGCTCGTCCCTCCGGGAGTTTGGCTTTATCAATCCCGTCATCATCGACCGTGACTATGGCGTGATCGCAGGCCACGGCAGAATCCTGGCGGCGAAGGAGGAAGGCATCGCTGAGGTTCCCTGTGTGTTTGCCGACCACCTCACCGAGGCGCAGAAGAAAGCCTACATCATTGCGGACAACCGCATGGCGATGGACGCTGGATGGGATGAGGAGCTTCTGCGGGTGGAAATCGAGTCTTTGCAGGGCATGGACTTTGATCCTCTGCTGACAGGCTTTGATGAAAAGGAACTGGCGGCTCTGTTCGATGACTGCACTGAAGCCAAAGAAGATGACTTCGATGTGGATGCGGAGCTGCAAAAGCCGACCTTCTCCTGGCTTGGCGATGTATGGACGCTCGGCAGACACCGTCTGGTATGCGGGGACTCCACCAAGCCGGAGGTCTATGACATCCTCATGGTTGGAACTAAGGCAAACCTGCAGAAGAAACTAGGGAACCGCCGGGTTGCCTCCCCCCGCCATACAACGTCAACTATGAAGGCTCGGCAGGCAAGATCAAGAACGACAACATGGCAGGTGAGAAATTCTACGAGTTTCTGCTTGCCGCATTCAAAAATATGGAGTCGGTTATGGCGGCGGACGCATCCATCTATGTGTTCCACGCCGACACCGAGGGCTTAAACTTCCGCAGGGCGTTTGCCGATGCGGGCTTTTATTTATCCGGCTGCTGTATCTGGAAGAAGCAGTCCCTGGTACTTGGCCGCTCCCCCTACCAGTGGCAGCACGAGCCGGTGCTGTACGGCTGGAAGAAAAACGGCAAGCATCAGTGGTACACGGGCAGGAAGGAAACCACTATCTGGGAGTTCGACAAGCCCAAGAAGAACGGCGACCATCCAACCATGAAGCCGATCCCGCTGCTGGCTTACCCTATCGGCAACTCCTGTATGGCAAACTCGGTGGTGCTTGACCCTTTCGGCGGTTCCGGTTCTACCCTCATTGCCTGTGAGCAGACCGACCGCATCTGCCGCACCATCGAGCTGGATGAAAAGTTCTGCGACGTCATCGTAAACCGCTACATCGAACAGGTCGGCTCTGCGGACGGCGTGAGCGTCCTACGAGACGGTAAGACATACAGCTATGAGGAGGTCACGGATGGAACAGAATAAATTGACCCTCGGCAGCCTGTTTGACGGCTCCGGCGGTTTCCCTTTAGGCGGCTTGATCTCCGGTATTACCCCTGTGTGGGCTTCGGAGATCGAGCCGTTTCCCATCCGGGTGACCACAAAGCGGCTTCCGTTTATGAAGCATTACGGCGATGTCGCAAAGATGGATGGTGGGAAGGTTGAGCCGGTGGATGTCATCACCTTCGGCAGCCCTTGCCAGGACATGAGCATCGCCGGCGGGAGGGTCTGGATGGCTCCCGCTCCAGCCTGTTCTACGAAGCCGTCCGAATCGTAAAAGAAATGAGGTGTGCGACCGATGGAAAATATCCAAGGTATATCGTCTGGGAAAACGTCCCCGGCGCGTTCAGTTCCAACAAGGGCGCGGACTTCCAGTCCGTCCTCGAAGAAATCTGCTCGGTCAAAGGATACGAGATTGATCCTGCTCGACCTGCGAGGTGGCCAGCCGCTGGGGAGATCGTGGCAGACGATTTCAGTCTCGCATGGCGGGTATTTGATGCGCAGTACTGGGGAGTCCCCCAACGCAGAAAACGTATCTACCTTGTCGCAGATTTTGCAGGCGGGAGCGCCGGAAAAATACTATTTGAGTCCGAAGGCGTGTCTGGGTATACTCCGCAGGGCTTCCGTCCGTGGCAAGGAACTGCCGGAACTTTTGAGGAAGGCTCTGGAGCGTCAGGCTGCGTCTGCTTAAACGACCAGGGCGGCAGCCGCATGGATGTGACGGAGGATGTCGCGGCAACGCTCCGGGCGGAAAACCACGGACACCCTCCCTGCGTGATGGGAGCTGCCGGATTCTGCACCGAGCATTCCGCACAGGCCAGGGGCATCGGGTATGAGGAGGAAACCTCGCCCACCCTCCGGGCCGGTACGGTGCCGGCGGCGGTCTATGAGAACCATAGCCAGGACACCAGATACACCGGTCCGCTGGAGACGGCTCCCACGGTCAACGCCACCTACGGCATGGGCGGGAACAACCAGCCCTTTGTAGTGGAGACGCCTAAGACGCTGAAGATCCGCTCCGGCTGTGAGGGCGGCGGCAAAGGCGCGCTGATCCAGGATAATAAATCCGCCACGCTGGGCTGCAACAATGACCAGGCGCTGTTCGTGCCGAAGGTCTATGGCATCTGCTCCAAGGACAGCAACGCCATGAAATCCGATAATCCCAAGAGCGGCTTCTACGAAGCGGAAACTTCCAGATGCCTGGATGCGAACGGCGGAAATCCTACCTGCAACCAGGGCGGCATGGCTGTGGTGGCCTTACAGGGTTCCATGATTGGCCGGGCGGATAAGAACGGCCCCCAGGGCAGTGGCGTGAATGAGGGTGTGTCCTTTACGCTGGATGCCGCCGACCGCCATGCGGTGGCTTACTGCATGACCACCGGCACTTATACCCAGGCATTGGAGGAGCAGTCCCCGACCTTGATGGCAAGGGATTATAAAGACCCGCCTGTGGTGAACGAGACCGAGCCTGAATACATTGTCCGCAGACTGACGCCCACCGAGTGCGCCAGGCTGCAGGGGTTCCCTGACTGGTGGTGTGCCGGGCTTGGAACAGACGAGCAGACCGAGGAGGAAATCGAGTTCTGGACAGAGGTGTTTGAGATACACCGCTCCGTCATGGGAACGTCCTCCAAGCCTAAGAGCCGGAACCAGATCGTCAAGTGGCTGAAGAATCCCCACTCCGACAGCGCCGAATACAAAATGTGGGGCAACGGCGTGGCGCTCCCCAATGTCTATTTTGTGCTTTCCGGCATTGTGTACTATGCACAGTTTTCGGAAGGATAAACTGGTTTCTATTCTACAGAGAAATGTGCGAAAACCGCTTGCTATTTCAGGGGTTCAGAGTGATATATGTACCTACCAAAAACAAAGGAGGTTTTCGCACATGGAAATCAGATACAATGTGACGGGCGTCAAGCGCAAGGAACTGGTAAAGGTCATCGCCGATGCCACGGGCGCCAGGGCGGAATACAAGTTCATGCCAACCTGCAATTATGAGATTGATTATTTCACGGTCACCAAGGATGGGACACTCCTCTTTGACGACCGTGCCGACAGTGAGACGGTCGAGGAGGTTCTGGAAGCCATCGCTGCCGCTGGCTTTGAGTGTGAGCCGCAGGACGGCGGTGAGCAGCCCTCCGGGGAGGAAACCAAGGAAGCGGCAGAAGTCGCAGACAGGGCGCCACAGGAGGAAAACGTGGGGCTTACGGTGGAAATCCCGCTCGACAAGGTGGCGGTGGGCAACCTTACTAAGCTGCTGGACGCCAAAGGGAACCTGATCCGGAAGGCCCTGGGCATCACCGACCTTCGCATCGAGGTGCTGGACGACCGGGTGGCGTTCCCATGGTTCTCCCAGGTAGATGCGGATTCCGCAGCCGCCTACACCCACTTCATCTCCGCACTTTGCGAGATGAGCAGGAATGCCAAGCGGGTGACAGCGACCGAGAAGCCGGTGGACAATGAGAAATACGCCTTCCGGTGTTTTCTCCTGCGCCTGGGCTTCATCGGCAGCGAGTACAAAAGGGAACGCAAAATTCTGCTGAAGAACCTGACCGGTTCATCCGCTTTCAAGAACGGGGGTGTGGGCCATGAAGTTTCCGAGTAGAGAAATCGTGGAGCGCATCCGCCGTGAATACCCCGCCGGCACCCGTGTGGAGTTGGTGCAGATGGATGATGCGCAGGCTCCGCCTGTCGGCACGAAAGGCACCGTCAAAGGTGTGGATGACACCGGCTCCCTCCTCATGCGTTGGGACAATGGCAGCGGCCTGAACGTGGTCTATAGGGAGGATATTGTGAGAAAGGTGGGTGACCGCCGTGCCGAATAACATTCTGAAGGACTTCTTCTATGGAAACATCAATCCGAATGAAAAGCAGTTTGACCGCAATTCGGAGTATGGGAAAGCTGCTGCCGGTCTGGCCGATGAAGAAGAAAAACTCCGATCCATGCTGGATCAGGAGGCGGCCACAGTCCTCGATAGGATGATTTGCCTGCAAGCCGCCATTGCGGGCATGACCGCCGAGGAGTACTTCATCGACGGGTTGCGGACGGGATTCCGCCTGGCTCTTGCTATCCTTGATGAGGAGGAAAACGGCCTTCTCAAGCCAATATCGGATGGCGGCAAACAGCCATAAACTACACAATATCCTGCGGTCATCTTTGTGTAATATATTACGCGGAATGAACTTGCTATTATCCTCTTTTAGAGCGAATATGTGTACACCGAAAGGGAAAGCACACAGCCGCGAGGCAGAAAAACGGAGGATTTCAGAATGAACGAGAAAACAGCAAGGCAGATTGCAGAGATGAAGAACCAGACCATCGGGGTCGAGGTCGAGATGAACAGCATTACCCGCCAGAAGGCAGCGAAGGTTGCCGCCGCCTACTTCGGCACAGGCAGATATGAGAACACTGCCGGCCGCAACGGGTACAGCACCTGGTCGGCTTGGGATGCGGATGGGCGCGAGTGGAAATTCCAGAAGGACGTTT
>OGRG01001131.1_pt1 | contig 20013 bp, 13 predicted proteins | sample 1553501 | NCBI WGS metagenome assembly OGRG01 (sample SAMEA2580018, study PRJEB22360) | human gut metagenome | biome: human gut; feature: human-associated habitat; material: faeces | place: Denmark | collected 2008/2010 | reverse complement strand
ACGATTAGTCTATACCATCGGTTCTTTTGTTACAAGTTTACCTCTGAACAGTAACATTTCTACCCGTTCCCAGTACCATCCCGATTCGTTGTAATTCCCTGTTATCACTTGGTATGGTATAATAAATAACAGCAAGAATGATTATATTTGTTTGTTGTAATTCCCTGTTATCACTTGGTATGGTATAATTTCTGTTCAGAAACAAAATCTCCTGTTTTTGTTGTAATTCCCTGTTATCACTTGGTATGGTATAATACATGTGCAACTTGCATTAAAATTTCAAGAGTTGTAATTCCCTGTTATCACTTGGTATGGTATAATAGACCTGTAAAAATAATAACTTTAGATACTGTTGTAATTCCCTGTTATCACTTGGTATGGTATAATCGGAACACGTTCCTCTCTCATGTGGGAGACGTTGTAATTCCCTGTTATCACTTGGTATGGTATAATAATTCCATGATATTTTCCTCTCTTCCTGTTGTTGTAATTCCCTGTTATCACTTGGTATGGTATAATAGCTCGTGACTCAGGGCGTTGCTGAATATGGTTGTAATTCCCTGTTATCACTTGGTATGGTATAATGTTGCATACGGATTCGACAAGAGCCTTGCAGTTGTAATTCCCTGTTATCACTTGGTATGGTATAATAATGGACTATACCACATGTTATTTTCAAGTGTTGTAATTCCCTGTTATCACTTGGTATGGTATAATGCATTGATAATGACGATACTGAATTAGAGGGTTGTAATTCCCTGTTATCACTTGGTATGGTATAATGTTTATTTTCATATTGTTCAACAGATTCTTGTTGTAATTCCCTGTTATCACTTGGTATGGTATAATCACATACGCTGCCGCCCTTGCTGCAAATTTGTTGTAATTCCCTGTTATCACTTGGTATGGTATAATAGGCAAGGGAACACACAAAGCAGTCAACCGGTTGTAATTCCCTGTTATCACTTGGTATGGTATAATATCTTACCACTAATTGCACAATTTACGGTTGTTGTAATTCCCTGTTATCACTTGGTATGGTATAATGACGCGCTAGAAAAAACTAATCTCACACAAGTTGTAATTCCCTGTTATCACTTGGTATGGTATAATGCACAAACAGTATGGGACAGCACGGCGACAGTTGTAATTCCCTGTTATCACTTGGTATGGTATAATCTTTTAATCCTAACAATGCTAACATTTCTAGTTGTAATTCCCTGTTATCACTTGGTATGGTATAATATGTAAGTGGCAGCATCTGCAAAACGTTTCGTTGTAATTCCCTGTTATCACTTGGTATGGTATAATGAACCAAAAGAATATTCCTGTCCACCGACTGTTGTAATTCCCTGTTATCACTTGGTATGGTATAATCACGGCTTGTTCTAGTTGTCTATCTGTTAGGTTGTAATTCCCTGTTATCACTTGGTATGGTATAATTCCGAAGTTCTCCCATCCATTCGCAAGACTGTTGTAATTCCCTGTTATCACTTGGTATGGTATAATGACAGTATCGGCAAGAGAACTGCACGAGCAGTTGTAATTCCCTGTTATCACTTGGTATGGTATAATTCCAACCGTTTAAAGGAATAACATGGTCTAGTTGTAATTCCCTGTTATCACTTGGTATGGTATAATGACTTATTTCAAAAGAAATAGCCATGAGACGTTGTAATTCCCTGTTATCACTTGGTATGGTATAATGAACTGTTTGAGGACACCGCAGCCAATGTCGTTGTAATTCCCTGTTATCACTTGGTATGGTATAATTAACAAAATGGGAAAGGCAAGATATGACGCGTTGTAATTCCCTGTTATCACTTGGTATGGTATAATAGAGAGTTCAGCGAGGCCACGCACTCAAAAGTTGTAATTCCCTGTTATCACTTGGTATGGTATAATCACGCTTTTGATGTGTCTCAGCTTGCCGCGGTTGTAATTCCCTGTTATCACTTGGTATGGTATAATCATGGTAGCTTATGCGACCTACCAGCTCAGGTTGTAATTCCCTGTTATCACTTGGTATGGTATAATTAAGCCTGCCTGCATTACCGTCCGGTATACGTTGTAATTCCCTGTTATCACTTGGTATGGTATAATCCATTTTCAAGATTTTTTAAACAGTCAATGGTTGTAATTCCCTGTTATCACTTGGTATGGTATAATGGAAAAGAGGGAGAGGATGCAGACCCATACGTTGTAATTCCCTGTTATCACTTGGTATGGTATAATATAAAAATAATTTTCTCATACTTCAATTTTGTTGTAATTCCCTGTTATCACTTGGTATGGTATAATTAAGGCTTGCAAGCGTACCGCGGCAGCTATGTTGTAATTCCCTGTTATCACTTGGTATGGTATAATAATTGAGTATGATTTGAGATCATACAGACGGTTGTAATTCCCTGTTATCACTTGGTATGGTATAATAGGGAGCACAAATCCCCACGAACTACAGGGATTCGTGGGGATTTCATCTAAAAAAAATCTTTAATTTGGAAGTTAAATTCTATCGAAAATCTTCTTTTTTCAAAAAACATCCATTAATTCTATTGATTCCGGGGTGTCATCGAACGTTTTCGTTCCTAACATAATTTCCATAGATTCATACTGCTTTTCTGTTAAAACCAGCGCACGTACTGATCCTTTTAAGGGCAGATTTTGTTTTAAACGCTGTTTATGCATTGCAACTGCATCCATACCATTGCATATCCTGGAATATACAGACCACTGCACCATATTGTAGCCATCTTTCAATAAAAACTTACGAAATTTTGCGGCATCCTTTTTCTCTTTTGCAGTTACTACTGGCAGATCAAAAAACACTAACATTCTCATAAACCTATTCATAGCTATGTACCTGTAATTGCATCAGTTCCGGCAACTCCAAATCTGATCTTTTTCCCTGCAAAGCACTACTGTAACTTGCCACCAGCATATCAATACAATTACTGATAATACGTTTTTCTCCTTTCATATCCATATCATAATTTATAATACCAAAAATACCACGTTTTCTTTCTGGCGTAAGATCGCTGTCAATTTCTGCTATATCATAATTTGGGGCTACATACAGGTCAACTAACGGACGAAATGGCTCGATCATATCATCCGCCAAATTAAAATTATTCAGCTCACTATGATGGAACACTCCAATCGAAGGTTCTAATCCATAACAGACAATGGAGCGGGCGATCAGACCTCTTACAATAGCATAACCATAATTTAACGCCGCGTTAATGATATGATCATTACCGCGTGAAAATCCTAATCCATACAGACTTTTAAAATAAAAAGCTGCTGCTTTCGCCTCCACATGTGTTCGATCGCCTGACTGGACTTCTTTACACATTTTCATCAGTTCTTCTGATCCATCCAGTTCAAGGTAGGCTAAACACAATGCCTGGTTTCTTATTTTCTGAACCACGATCTGCTGCCAGAGTCTTTTCTGTAAGGGCTTTCCTGCCTCTATCTGATATTTCAGAATTTTAAAATGGCGACTGTGCCTTACCATGGGAAGCAATACTGCATTCGGAAGATGTTTCTCATCACAGACATAAACCGCGATTCCCATATCTGCCATTTTTTGAAGTAAATAAGCTGAGACAGTTACGGTCTGATTTTCTATAATGATACAGTTGATATCCTCCAGTGGAATCTGTCTTGCTATGTCTGTTTCAATATTTAACTGCTGATTTTTGATAGACAGCTTTACATGACTGTCTATCTTAATATTTCGAAATCCCATTTATCCCCCATGTTTTTATCAAGAAAACCCCATTCGTTTTTCACTTCTTACTACTGAAACATGACCTAAAACATCTATCTGACATTTTTCAAGCACATCCAGACTTTGTATACCTAAGCCTCTAAACTTATAACGGCTGTCATGTGCAATTCCTTGTATATTAGCAGCCGAAATATCTGCGCCTATATAGTATGCATACGTTTCTTTTATACCCTCCATCCCACCATTTACCATTTTTATAGGTATATCTTTTTTACTCTTTATATGTATTAAATCCCTCGAATACAAACTGAATAAAAAGTCCTTATCCTCCATAACTTTCCATTCTCCATATGGCTTATGTGCTGTCGCAGCCCTATTCGGCAGCACCTTCTTCACCACATCCGCCGTATACACCGGTACAAAATAATACTTTCCATTCACATGAAATACATCGATTCTGACCATACCGCCATTTTCTGCAATTCCATTTCCGGAATCCACAAATACCCCCATCGTCTGTTTCTTCTGTATCTTGACTTTCCGTACTACCGGACCTTCTGTACCGTCTGCTTTCGGCTTATGAAAATCCTGAGCAAATGCCTTTTTTGCATCGTTTCCATATAACAACAACTGTTTTTTCAATGCCTCGTATAATAAAAGGTCACTTTGTGGGTTATAGTAGCCGTCGATTTCTCCATCTTTATCCAACTTCAGATCTGTCAAAGCCGTCTTAGTCAATACGATTCCTTCATCCTTAAAATGTCTCGGACTGCGGATCGTATCTGCATGTGCAGCCCCTGTTACCTTATGATTTGGCATTCTTGAGACAAAAATCGGACGAAGATTTTCATAATCATACTCTGGATAATCCAACTCCAAAGCAACATCAGAGTGTGTATCTAAAAATCCCTTCGGATCATCCCCCATTCTCACATCCAGTTCTGTCCGAAATAACTCCCATGGTTTTGGAATATGAACACCAAATATCTCATCCCATTCTGCCCTGCTGTAATCTTCCGGTCGATAGATTTCTCCTGTCTCCGCATCCACAAACTCTGTACCTTTTGAGTAACATCTCTCCCTTACTTTTGTATAACGCGATATTTTCTGGATCATGCCATCCGTACAGCAGGCGATGACAACCGCATCCATCGCATGATGTGTATCTGTCTCACGATTTTTCTGAGGTAATCCCCAGCGTTTTCTTAAGTACGCCGTAATTGCTCCATTTACCGCGCGTACCTGTTTTTTCTTTTCCGGACGGTTTAACGGTGCCATTTCAAGGTTCTGACGGATCATATTATAAATAACGGTTGTAATATATTTTGTATCCGTTAAGTTACGCTCTTTAAATTCACTACGCTCTTCCTCTGAAAAATGTTTTTTCAAAAGTTTCTGCTGTTTTTTATAATCCCGTATCGTCGTCTTCACACGAGTTTCAAACTCATTCCAACGCTGCTCATCATTTCCCATATATTCATAAGGTGTCCTGTTTCCCTTTTGGCGGTTTTCCTGAGAAGTGACAAGTACCTTATTCCGAAAACTGTCATCAAATGTAATACTGTATGGCAAAATATGATCAATATCATACCCCGGTTTAAACAGTTCTTCCAATGGAATAGTCTTACCGGAATACATACAGATTCCCTGCTGTTCCTGCCACAGGCGATATTTTAAAATATCCTGTCCGGTTGGTGATAATTTTCCCAATTCCTGAATCTGCTTTTTCACATCTTCGTTATTCTTCTGGCGTTTTTCCATATCACCTTTTATTTTCCGGCGTTCTTCAAAAGTCTTTGACATTTCTCTTGCAAGCTCAATATTGATTGCCTGCGGACTTCCATATGTACGGATGATCGCATTAATCACTTTGACAGTCTGTGATACAGAACGCTTTACTACCGGATTTGTAATCTCATTGATCGTCTGATTCACCTTTTCTCCTGTTAATAACTTCTGCTTAATCCCCTTAGAATCCGCCTTAAAATCATATCCGGCTTCCTCACATGCTTTATCATAAGTCATGCCTTTTTCCAAAAACGGGATAATATTCCGCATCGCTTTCATCGAAAGATGCTGAAACTTCGTCGGTGTATACGCCAATAGCCCTTCCATATCTTCCGGTACAAGCCCCAGCTTAGCCAGCCGCTCCGTACGACTGTCATCATTCTTATAACAGGTCAGGATCGTACCAATCTCATCAAACAGATCCCTGACTTCATTTTCTGTCAGATATTTCACCCGTTCTTCCAAACATTTCTTGTAATCATGGTAGTATGGCATCCCAATAAATTTTGCTTTTTCCGTATTTTGATTTTCTTTTTGCTGTTCTTCTTTCGTGGCAGCTTTTTTATAATTTAAATTATAAAAAAGAATATCCTCCGGCAAACCTAACTTCTTGCGAACTGCTGCGTACTTCACTTCCTTCTGTGTGAATAACAGCAACGTCAGTGCCCGTCGTTCCTCTTCTGTAAAGTTTCTGGTCTCTCCATCCTGGTTAACCAGTTTTGTATGATTTATTTTCTGCAGTGCCACAAAATATTCTGCCGTATAAGTTCCCTTTGCGCCGCGCAGCTCCCCCTGATCTCCAAGAAATGTACATTTTCCAACTCTGTCCGAAAAACCTTCCATCGCATATGGACTTGGCTTTCCATCCGGCTGCATGCCTGGTCCTAAATCAAAAGATCTCTGACTTGTCATGATTTCCAAATATTTTTCTTCTAATTCTTCCGTCGCTTTTTCATTTCCAAGACGTCTCTGGCTGGAGAAAATTTCTTTGACTTCTTCCACAAGCATTGCCCTTAACATGGTGTGCTGATAATTTTCTGCTTTATTGCGTGGGGTGAGAATATATCCTTTTTCCGACCAGGAACATCCGGTTCGAAATGCTTCATCTAAATAAATCATCTCCCCGACCGTACGATATCCCTTTTCCTGCATCCGCTTTTGATTTTCATCCGTCGCTTTTAAAACTGCACCATTTTCCTTTGCAGCCGTCTCTGCCTTTCTGGTCGAACGAAATCCACGGTGTTTTGCAATATGAAGCAACACCTGTGCTAATTCTTCATCCGTCAGTTTCCGGTCTAATGCCTCATAGCGAAGCTGATAAACATCCGGTAACCCTGCCATGTTATATCGTTTCAGAAAGTCATCAATATTTATCAGACCCTGATTCTCAAAGAGCCATTTGATTCTGTCTAAACGATGTTTTCTTCTTCTAAGCCGTCTTCTTGTCGTTCGTGCAGCTCTCCTTGGTCCCGCCAAAGATTCACCTGTTTTCGGGATTTCTGCTGTATCAAATATCCTTACCCCAAGGTCTACGATACGAACCGGCTCGTCATCACTGTTGTTCTGTAATACCGCCCAGCCGACGGATGCAATACCAATATCCAACCCAATACGATAATCCATTTTTTCGTCCATGTTCCTTCTCCTCTCATCTGAACCGTTCTCTCTCATACCAGCAAACGGGACAACTGTTTTATTCTGCGCACTTCAACAATGATCCGCATACCGATCATTGTCATGAATAAACTTCTGTATAAAAGATAATCCCATTCCGAAGAATGGGATTAGAGCTTTTAGGTTTCTTACCTTATTGTAATAACCTAATTATCACTTGGTATGATATAATTCTCTTAGATTATACCCCTGTTTTCGACGATTGTAAATACCTGTTTTTGATTTTTTTACATTTTTCCTTCAAAAATCATGTAAAATTATTATTCCTCCATATCCTGTAAACCATAACCAAATCTTTCTAACACAGACATCAGATTTGCTGTTTTATTATCATAAAATTCACTGTCCGGTTCTGCTTTTTGAATGATCAGTCTCTCATACAGTTCCTCTACCCCGCCTCTGACATAATCATGAAACATGGACTGATAAGTCTGAAATTCTTCCTCCGTCTCCGCACCCCGGAATGCTTTTTTTACTGCTTCCTCAGCCGTCATGCTTTCTTTCGCATCCAGCATGATCATCATCTGCATAATAAAATCTAATTCTTCTTTTGCATTGATGATCTGCTCGGCTAAAATGCTCTTTGTCCCAAACGGCGAGAAATCTTCCTTTGCTTTACGGTCTACGCGAAATCCCACCACTGCTGCCACCATATACAGATCGATCAGTCTCCGGAAACAGGTATGCTCATAGTCACCTTTTACCCACAATTCACCTGCCATCCTGGCATGCTTTCCATGAAATTCAAACTCCTTCTTAAAAAACTCATAATTCCCCATCTTTTGTTTCCCCTTCCGCTACTGGTCAGACTCTACTTTCCGTATGGACGCATATGCCTCGTCGGCCGCTTTCTCAATATGATAGGATGCACCGACATATTCATCGAGTCCTGTGTACTTCCAGTCCTTGTCCAGCATAAAAATAATTACCTGTTCTGATACTTCCGGCAAAACTTTTGCAATCAGACTGATATTTTTATCCCCCAGTTTAGAAAACGGTCCGTCTAAAACAATCGGCAGTGTATCTCCTCCACTTTCCACTCCAAGATGCTCAGCCTTTTTATTTCTGCTGTATTCCATGATTGTAACGATAAATGCAAAATTGCGTGCGATTTTTTCGCCCTCTGACAGATTCTTCTCTTCGCGGAAACCCAAATCCGTCTGATATAACATCTGGATCTCATAATTTTCCGTCAACTGTATTCTTTTATCTTTCGCATTGAACATACGCTCAAAATTTTTTTGGATCTGTCCGTTTAATTCCAGAAATGTCTTATTCTTTTTTACCTCAAAATCATTTTTTAATCTTGTATATAATGCTTCTGCCAAATCTACACGCTCTCGCCATTTTTTATTTTCTTCGCTTCTGACTTCCTGACTCTTCATCTCAGCTTCTGTTCGTTCGATCTGCCGCTCAAAATTTAAGATCTGTCCCTGCAGTGTTCCCTTTTCCACCCCTAATTTACTGTTTTCACTCTGATAATATTTCAGCATTTTTCTTTTTTCGGCAAAGTCTGTCTGCCTGTCCATCTGCTGTTCCATACCTGCTAACTGATTACAGGTTTCCTCGTAAGCCCGGATGCTCTGATCCACATTTTGTGCATCTTCTCTTAAATCCTCATAAACAGAATTGCTTTGCCGATTCCAGCGCTGTCCTGTCCGTTCAAACTCACCCAGCAATGAACCAATATCTGCCGGCGGAAGAAAATTTCTCTGTTCCATCAGACATTCTAATTCCTTAGAATCCGGTAAAATTGGAGTTCCACAGATACATCTTCCTGTTTTTATAATATAGTCAATACTTGCCTGATGCATATGCGGTATGTCACGCCGCTCTCCCACAACAGATTTTACCATTTTCACGGATGCCTCAATCATCGGTCTTGCAAACAACATATACGCTTTATCACTGAATAAATTTACCAGACTTTTATATGCAGCAACTCCTCTTTCCGCCTGCGTTCTTCTTACTACTAATAACTGGTTATATTTTGCCTGCAAAATTTCCGTATTCTTATTTTCAAGAAGATACTGCTGCACCTCCTCTATTTTTTCATTATTGTTTTGTATATTGATTTCGATATTTTTTATCTTATCTTTACACTGCTCTATCTCATGTTCCATGCGATTCCGGTCTTTTTCCAGATTATCATACATATTACCAGAACCTGATATCTTTCCTTTGAACTTTTTAATAACGGAATGACTTCCCATATCCTTCAAATGCCAGATTGCAGCCTGATACGCAGATAATCCGGTCAGTATATGTACAGACTCTTTGATATTTTCACGCACACCGTTAACAGTTACATCATTCCATCTCTCTCCATCAAACAAAAAATAATGTGACAGATTTTTGGGAAATAATTCACGGATTACCTCTTCTATTTTTTCCGTTTCCACAGAAATACCGGCATTTGGATCATCCTTTTCTGATATTTCCAGTGAAACTTTCTTATAAAATTCTTTTGCGATCAACTGTGGATATGCACGCGTATAATGGATTTCACGCTTGATCCGGTATCTTTTTTCATCATCAACAGCAACCAGTTCCACCGTAACATCCGCTTTACTGTTCGCATCCATCATTGCCAGAATATCATTGTTTAACAGCTGGTAGTCTTCCTGCTGCTTTCCGCGTTCTGTCAATACCGCACCATAAAGCACCCAGCGAAATGCCTGTGCAATTGTTGTCTTGCCAACCGTATTATCTCCCAGCACGACAGTAACATTTCTTTTTTCATCGCAGCTGAACTCGATTACATTCTGCCCCTTATACCTCATAAAATTATTCATTGTAATGCTCTGGAATTTCATGCTATTCTCCCCCTAAGTCTGCTACACTGACATCTTCGCATAATCAACTATGATCTTTGCAAGTTCCTCAGCCATCCTCTGATCTGTTTTTGCCTTGCTCCGCAAATTTTTACGCTCCACATGAAGAACCTCAAAAATCATATTCCGCATTACTTTTTCACTGACCTCTTTCATAAAATACCTCCATCCTGCATTGTTCTTTCGTAAAACAATATCTTTATCTGCACTTTCCAAGCCGTATTTAACTTAATAAAGTACTGATCCGCTCCCTGATATCCCCCTTCAGGAAATCATACCGTTCCCTTAAAATCTGTTTTACCTGATCTTGTGGTATATCCGAATTTGTATAAGCCGTAATATGCAGTTTTGCTTTTGCTTCCGCGTTGATCTTCTGTACATAATCTTTTAAGGATTCATCGGATATTTCCTTATTTGCTTTTTTCGTTATGTACACAAAATTTAAAGGCGAGTTGCAGATATTTTTTTCATCATCACGAAGTTTTTTCGTAGATTCCCCTACCTTTTTTACTGTTCCAAGCGGTATAATATGATGTGCCTCAAATCTTTCTGTTTCATCGGAATATGCACTTAAAATTTTATTTTCGTCAAACATATCCTTATATGTCTTTGACAGCAGATACTGACACATAAACATGCGCATCACTTTTTTCGGGATACGGTCTTCATCCGCCTTTTCCATCAGTAAAAACTTTTCATCCGAAAAATTCTGTGCTTCCAACACATAATTTTTGATATTTGCAATCCAGTCAACATTCTCTTTTCGGCTGGATGCCTGCATTGTCTTTACCATGGTCTGAAGATGTGCGATCATCTTTATATTCTGATCTTTATCATACTCGCCGGAAAATAATGATGACCAATACCACGCTTCTAAAATATCGTGAACAGTTTTATCGTTAAACCACTCATCCTTTAAAAATATAACTGCCACTAAGACAATCATCAAAGAATAATTTATTTCCTGGATATTCCGGATTCCGCATCTGCTCTGAAAGAAAAACATTACCCTGTCTATGGCATCACAAACCTTTTTCGCATTATCATTAATATCCGTTGGTGCTAACATCAGAATCTGCTTCTTCTTTATATAATCTAATTTGAATTTATCCGGTTCAAATAACTTGTTATTGCAATACAGACACAGCACATCTAAAAAAACATCAATATACTTTCCTGCTATGTCATTCTTTTCCTCGTTATAACATCCCGTACTGATGGATGCATTGTATTGATTATTTTGTATTTTTTTCCCAATCAAGGGAACAATCTGATCCGGTAAGACCTGTTTGTCATAACTTTTTTCTTCCTGAATATACCTGACCAGACGACGATAAAAATTATCTGTACTTACTTTTGCAACTCTCGCCATAACCAGATCAAAAGTATTTAAACTGATTCCTCCACGATTTAAATTCTCATAGATATCGATCGCCCTGTCACGCTGTTCCCCCGATACCTCAATCTTATTCAACGCCATATTCTTTACACAGGAATCCAGATAATTTGTCAGACAGACTTTCCACACCATTTGTTTTTCTTGCACTTTTTCACCGAACTTAGAATGATCTTCTTTTATTTCATTACAGTTTTCATCATTTCCAAAAATCTCTGCTATAAAATCATTCTTATTTTCATCCGACAAATCTGTAAAATGCTGTCTGATCTCATCTCCGATTTTACCTGCGATATCAGAGGTGATCGTATTATAGCGCAGCATTATCTGCGCCTTTTTTATATTTTCCGGTGCCACCATCAAATACAGCGGTACTAAATATCCATCCTCATTTGTCAGGCAAAAATCATCCAGACGGGTCGACAAAGACTGCTGTGGATTATACGGCTCTCCATCCTGATTAAAAAATGCGGCACATTTAATAAACGGTAAAATATCCGCTGTCAGAAAATCCGGTTCCGCAGAATCTGATATGGGAAAAGTCAAATTATGGACTCCAAACAGATCTGCCTCTTCTTTACAGTTCTCCCACTTTGGAATTCTTAAAAAAATCTTCGCTGTAATGCCCGTGAACTCAATTTTGAAAACATTTTACATTTTTCATAAATCACATTTGAAAAAACATTCGTAAGCGCTGTCATACGCTGCTGTCCATCCAGTAGAAATTCGACCTCACCATCCTGGCTTTGATATGTATTTTTTTCTTTCATACCGATTGACTTCGATGCATACTCATCCGGCTTTGATTTCAACAGTAAAATACTCCCTATCGGCATTTTTGCCAGAACTGATGCTACGATCTTTCTCTGTTCTTCATCCTTCCAGACAAATCCTCTCTGAAAATCCGGCAGCAGCATTTTATCCTCTGCAATTTTTCTGACAATCTCTCCAAAATCCAAACGTTGATTTTCCATTTTTCCTTCACCCTTCTGCAATTTCTTCTATCGCATTGATTAATATTTCCAACTCACTCTGCTTTGTAAAACGTCCGATCCCCACCCGGATCACGCCGCCATATTTTTCATCTTTTAAATATTTATGGATCAGCGGTACACATTGATACCCTGTTCTGACCGCTATATGATAATCTTCATCGAGCAGCATCCCCACTTCATCCGCACGGTAACCCTCTATGGAAAAAGAAACAATTCCGGTTCGTTTCATTTCATCCCAAGGCAGATACAGTAAAACTCCGTCTATTCTTTTTAGCTTTTCAATCAGATATTCTGCAAATTTTCTTTCTTGTGAAAGTTGCCTTTCCATGTCACAGCACGCTTCTAAGGCTGCATGTAATCCTGCAATCGCAACTATATTGGGGCTTCCCGGTTCTAAGATTCCCGGCATTTGTCCTGGCATATCAGGGTTTAAGGAATCACTGCCTGTTCCACCCACAAGAAACGGTTTTAAAGAAATATCCCCCTCACTGATAAATCCTCCAACTCCAAACGGACCATAGAGTGTTTTATGCCCCGCAAAAACATAAAAATCGATTCCACTCTCTTTCAATTTTACCGGCACAAGCCCAAGCGCCTGTGAACCATCCACCGCCACAACTGCTCCATATTGTTTTGCTGACTCTGCCACCTCATTGATTGGCAGAATGTAACCTGTCACATTGCTGACATGACTCATAACAACGACTGTTGGATGTTCTCTGGTGAACTGAAACCTGATCTGTGACAAATCTAATTCTAACGACTCCCTGTTTAATGCAAGTTCGATAATTTTAAATCCATATTGTTTCTGGTAATGATACAACACTCTCATCATTGCATTGTGCTCAAAAGGTGAAACATATACGATATCCGTCTGTTTCCATTCGAGTCCCCCTAAAATCACGTTACATGCAAGCGTAGCAGAGGCTGTAAACACAACCTCTGCTACATCATCTGCTCCTGCAAGTTCTTTGATCTGTTTTCTTGTACTCTTAATCAACCCGGATGCCTGCCGCGCCAGCGCATAAGAACCCCTGCCTGCATTGACAGCACCGGTCCGCGCAATTTCATCCATTGCCTGATATACACATTCTGGTTTTGGAAATGTCGTCGCTGCATTATCAAGATAAATTTCTTCCATAACCAATCTCCTCTTCTCTTACTGTAATAATCCCTCTAAAGTCTGCACCAGCACTGCAACCTTCTGATTTGTTTCGAGCGTATTCCCAAAGTCCTCCAATGCCTCTTCTAACATATTCTTTAAGTAAAGGCTCGTTGTATCCGAAATATCCGCATTATAATACTTTTCTATGGCATTTCCATTCTGGTCTGTCAACAGGATACGACTGCTGCCACCTGCATCTTTACCATGTTCCTCAAGTTTTTCAACTTCAGCTTTTACCGCGTGCAATTTCTCCTGAAATTCTACAAAGTTTGTATCATTCCAGTCCTCTAAATATACCCCTGATAAAATATAAGACAACGCTGATACAATTTCTCCCTCATCATTGGTAGAAAGTTTCTCTAAATAATTCAAAAATTCACTCTCTGCCGTTGCCAGTACATGATTTCTTGATGAATAATTCTGTGCCAGATACCATTCGTGTAAACATGCTTTCAGACTCACATTCTGCGTTTTTCCAAATTCGCGCTTTATGTTTCCTGCGACCTGTTTTTTTAATGTAATAAATACATCATCTAATATTTTTTTACTTTCTTTTAAATCCTGTGCCGTTTGCTCAAAACCAGGTTCTCCATAGCATGCCGGAATTTTTTCAAATAACAATTCTCTTGGATTGATTTCTGCTCTTCTCAACAGATTCCTAAGTTTCTTTATCGATCCACTTTGATTTTCCGGAAGATTTAGTGTTATCATCGTGTACTGGGGAAGTGACCGATACCATTTCTGCATGCAGGCAGCAATCTGTGCGAATCTGCTCTGTCCGGAAAACTTCTCCGTATCACATTCAAAAATCTTTTCCAATTTTTTTAAATATTTTTCTTTTTCAACGGTTTCCAGCTCCAGATACAATGCATAGTTTTCTGGAAAATCATTCACATGATTCAGGTTATCCGAAGTAATTTCCAGCTCTTTCTCCCCAATATAAATGACCGCTGTTCCTTCAATTTCAGATAATTTTTTTGCCAGAAACAATGGAATCACTCCTCGCCTTGCGCCAAAACATTTTCCCTGCAATCGCTGGTATAATATCTGAAAAGACTTTTTTTCACCTGCACATTCCGCAAAAAAACGATCTATCTCTAAACTAACTTTCTGACAGCCCTTATCCCCTCTGGTATGCACAAATGCAGCACGATATACCATAGCCTCCGGCATGGTTCCTTTTTGGTACACAGACAGATCCTCATGCCCTAACATTTTATCGATCACCTGATTGCGCGCTCTTAAATACTGCTTGCCGATGTGTTCAGTATTTAACAGTTCATGGTTTACACGCGGCGCGTAGCCATAATATTCTCTGCAGACATCACTTAATATCTGATTAAATTCTGCGGCCGTTGTACACTTTTCTTTTTTCTTTTGCGTCTGGAGAACTATTACCTTTCCGCTCTCCGGCAGATAATGCTCTTCCAGATAGATATTAATTTCAAACCGGATATCCTCAGCACATAATTCAAGTTCCTGCAGCAGCACTTCATTTTCTTCAATAAAGCGTTTGTCCCCTTTTAACGTCATAACCGCCTGATAACGAAGTAATAATTCCTCTTTGTCAAAACGTTGGTCGGACACTAACACAAGAATTCTTTTATCCGCCAGTTTATCTAACTGCTTTTGTATCTCATCTGTTTGGGGTTTTTCTTTTTCCGGCATCACTATAATTTTTCCGTCTGAAAACTTTTCATCAAACAGATATCTTGTATTTTCCAGGGCAAAAAACTCTTTTGAAAACATATACTCATACTGAAAATAGCGTGTCATCGCATATTCCTGATTATACTGCTTTGGCAGTTCATACTCTGTGTCTGCAGCCTCTGACAGAATCTGGCAAAAATTACAGTGCCCTTTTTGCTCATCCATCTTCTTCGTGATTTCTTTTTCCACATCAACGCCTGCATTGCTGCGGAATGCATATACTCCGACACTGCTGCGGAACATTAAAATCCCATCTTTTTTTAATTTTTCCATTGCAGGACGATACTTCTTTTCCGGGTCCATCCCTAATGCAAGACAGATTGCCTGATCCTGTGCAGGAAGTTCATCCTCTCTATGTAACATACGGATTACTGCGATTGCTTTTATGACAGCTTTCTCATCTTCCGTTTCCGCTTTTCCCAGCGCATACTCTGCCTTCAGCCACTCTGAATGGATCATCGGTACATCTTCGGTTTCACGGAACATTGATTTAAAATAATCATAAATTTTATCAACGCCTACCCAGTTTTCTTCATTCCGCTCTAACAGCCATGATAAACTTCCCTGTCCATCATCTGCTAAAAATGTAAATATTGTTCTCTCATTCTGTGCAACACGTTCACTGATATGAAGTAATGCATACGCAGCAAGCGGTGTCAGCGGGAAACATCCTTTGGCAACGATCCGTTCAAAGTCCTGCTCTGAAAATAATTTCTGAAAACATGGAAGCTGATAGGATAACTTCTGGAACTTCCCCTGCTCATTTTTCACAATCTCTTTTTCATATTGTTTCGAAAACGCAGGTTCTTCCTTCCGGATTGAATTGGCGATCAATTCATAATTATTTTGTGCGGATACGACGAAAGATATCTCTGAAATTCTTCCTTCTACTCCGCGAAACGCATTTTTCATGGAAGTGTCTATACTCCTGGTATACTCATGAATACTTTTATGTGCCACCATTGTAAAAAATAATTTCTGATCGGAACTTTCCGCCAATTCGCACATATCCTGCAGCGTTTTCATATCCTCTGCAAAACCGGATTTCTCATGTCCTTCTATATATTTACTGAATTCATCAAAAATAATAAAGATGCCCTCATAACCACATTCTTCTGTCAGACTTCTTATAATCTGCTGATATGACCGTATGGTCTCAGACTGCATCAATGGCATAAAAGTGCTTCCTGCCGTCAGCATCGGATATAATTCTTTAAATAATTCCAATGACTGTTTATGTTTTCTTTTCAGATTCTTTTTCAAATCCTGCACATCTGTCTGATGTTCCGTCAGATACTCACAAAATCTGGCATACACATCCGAATATTCCTTTTCCCACTTTTCAAGGATTCTAAGTGCTTCTGTGAATGCAGTCTCCGGTGCAATATCCGACAAACCATTTTTCTCTAATGCCTCGCGCAGTGCGAATAATAAAATCTGATTCATGGAAAACCCCGGTACAGAAGAAACCAATACCGGTAAATATTTTTTATTCTCCTTCCGGATCTGCGTGACTAAATCCGCTGTCTCCGGATCTGTGATCTTTATTTTTTCAAAAACACTCTGTGGCAGGTCACAGGAAAGAATTGAAAGCAATACCAGTAATAAATGGGATTTTCCCTTTCCATACGGACCGATTAAAACAGTTGCATGTTCTTTTGCCTCTCCCGTCACAGCTTTTAAATATCTGCGCAATATCAACATGGATGACCGTGTCGGTATATAATGTTCAATTCTTCCATGATCTCCTATATCAAGCTGCAAATTGACTGCTTTTTGGAAATTACGGTTGATATGTATTAAGTTTCTCCATTGTTCCATTCCGGCAACTCCTATATGTCTTTATCTTTCGTAATAATTTTTTACGATCATTTCCCCGGTCAATCCTTTTTCCCAATAAATCATATTAAGACCTGCAGTGCGGTTCATTACGATCTTATCTTTTTCCTCCAGACGCTCTAACATCTCTATCAATGCTGTACGTTTCAACTGCAGTATCTTTCCTGGACTGTCCATTTCTTTCCACAGATCATCCAGATAAACAGACGTACGGTTTTTTTCCTTATCTACCAATAAAAACCAGACAATATCCTCCGGTAATTTGTTCAGATCTGGCTGTTTTCTGTAGTAAATCCCCTCTGTATTTTTCAATAATCCTAACTTTCCAAATGGACTGGCGTTTTTTTCTTCGGGATTTGTCTCCTTTGCCGGCATATACATCCGCAAAATTGCATCACAATCTGCATAGACAGAACTCTGCGCAACCTGCACTTCATCGTCTAAATCACTGAGTAATGTCTCCATCTCATCATATAGCTGCTGTTTTTTAAATTCCTCATAAGAAACTTCATTAAAAAATAAATTCCATGCCGTTGCCAGTTCCCGGTTTTTTGCAATTTTGCAATGTATCAGCCATAATGTAAAATAATCTTCCACGCATGGATCATGTGCAAGAATCAACTGACCAATCGCAGTGAGCATAACACCCGTTTTCGGAGAATCTGTAACCAGCTCTGCTGCCCTGAGCCAGTACCGGATTGCCTTTGCCATATTCGGTCCCACTCCAAGTGCATCTGCTCCATAATTTTCTGAAAAAACTTTCGGATTACGGTCTACTTCATATAAACCCTTATTCAGCCATCCTTCACGAAGGATAAAACTTTCATGCCCTTTAAAACGGTATTTATTTTTTCCCATTATTCTTTATCCTCCGTCCGCTGTCTTTTGATTGCCAGAACCTTTCTCATATAGCATCCAGCCGTAAAATGGTTCACACATTCGCCACAGCGTTTACATTTTTCGTCTGAAATATGGTATTCAATCTCCCCATCTTTATTTTCCCTGATAGAAAGCGCATTAAATCTGCACACACTCTCACAGGCCAGACATCCCATACACATCTGATATTTTGTGATCTGACATTTTATTCTTTCTTCTGCCGTTTTCAAATCTTTCGCACCGGCTATTTCTGTTTTTAAAATGGTAACTCTCAAATTGGTTGTTCCAATCCGCCCCTGCAGTTTCAAAACGATCTGCTCTCTTTTATCAAGTACAAAAACCTCTCCCAGCCTTGTATTTCCCATATCAAAATTCAGATACCCGAATGGACGGAATAGTTCATACAACTGTTCTGAAATTGGACGCTGTAATTCATAATTGAACGAATTTTCCTCCGTGACACATGGTGTGAATGACACAACGGATTTCTGTGCATACGCAACACCATTTCCCCCCTGTCTTGCCTTCCAATACCCATCATCCACATAAACCTCAGCATCTTCTTTTCCACTGCTTGTTGCAAAATCAATCAGCATCTCTCTAAAATGCTTTGACTGCTCATGCATATGTACCTTAGATAAAAATTCAGACCAGCCACTGTTGTTCGGACAGCACCAACATCCAACCCTCGCATAGCCAAGACGGTATGCATCGTTAAAATCAATTTCTGTTGTAAGAATATATAACCAGATGTCAAAATCCATCCAGTCGATAATGGGTGATATGATCCTCTGTTTTGTGATCTTCGGACTGTCAGACTCACGCTCATACTTGCTCCTGCTTACTGACTCACTGCGCCGGATCCCATAAAAAGTCAATATCTGCTTTTTGTCCCTGTATAACGAACGAATTTTTTTCTGTATGGTTCCCGTTTTAAAAACAGTACAGCACCAACGCATCACACGACTCGGCGGACCGATCAGTTTGCACAGTTCCTCAAAATCTTTTTCCTTATTGCGTGCAGAGATCACAGGTGTTTTAGGATGATTTTTTTTAAATCTTTCCACATAGGTATAGGTAAATGGAAACTCCAACGTTGTATCCCCGAAAATATGCATGATCTGAGGTGTGCTCAATGCACGTAATACCAGATTCGAAGTCACTGTAGAATCTTTGCCTCCACTGAATGAAACAAACATATCCATTGCACCAAACTCACCCACTGCTTTTCGTATATAATTTCCTGCCTCCTGCGTGATATACTCATACCGTTCTTTATTTGCCTCAATAAAGCGTCCCGTCATCTCATCAAAATAACAATAGGTATTCTGTGTACTATATTTTTCATATTGTCTGCGGACTTCATCTGCATTGATCTTTTTCAGTTCTTTTACAGAAAAAGCAATCTTTTTTCCGTCCACAAAATAATGGTTTCCCGTTCCATTCCAGACTGATTTTTTCAGAAATTCAAATGGCTTTTGCAAGATAATTTCGATTAAAAGTCTTTCCTCTGGAAATACAGGCCGGACGTCCGTTGTCAGCTTTTTTGCCTCCATCCCGCATCTGCTGCATCTGTTACCATACAGTGGAACATTACATTGTCTGCACCAGTATATCGTAGACTGCACGTCTGCCCTGCCTCCACAGCACTGACATGTACTTGTCTCGCATACGGTTCCAAAACATGGCTGTTTTTCTGTTGTTTTTTCATTTCTATTGTGGCAAATATATGTTATCATGTATCTTTCTTTATAAGTAGAATTTATATAGGTACTTTTCTTAGAATTTAAGAATATATAATGACATTATATTCTTAGTTTAAGAGAATTTCAATCAGATATTATCCAGAAAAGAAAGATTTTATAATTTCAGGCAAAATAAGTAAAAATGCAAAACTGTAAATATATCAAAAAAAGCCTTGAACTTCCGTTCAAGGCTTCTTCCAAGCAGGGGATGAGAGAATCGAACTCCCACCAAAGGTTTTGGAGACCCCTATCATA
>OGRG01001123.1_pt1 | contig 20077 bp, 19 predicted proteins | sample 1553501 | NCBI WGS metagenome assembly OGRG01 (sample SAMEA2580018, study PRJEB22360) | human gut metagenome | biome: human gut; feature: human-associated habitat; material: faeces | place: Denmark | collected 2008/2010 | reverse complement strand
GCTTGCTGACCCCCTTTGTGATCGGATACAGCCGACTGCCGCTGCCGCCCGCCAAAATGATGCCTTTCATATTATTATATTAAGATTAATTAGCCACAATTCGATGTAAATAAGATGCATATTGTTCAGCAACAGTCCTCCAAATAAAACGCTCCTTGATCCGTTTAAGATTATAATATTCCTGCCAAGCTATTTTATCGTAATTAGTAGCCACGAAAATAATTTTACTTGCCAAATCGTCAACATCTTCATACTTGCACCACACGCCACTATCACCCAAAGCTTCTTTATTAGCAGGAATATCAGAAGCGATACAAATACGGCCATGACTCATTGCTTCAAGCAATGTAATTGAGAGTCCCTCGATCGTTGACGGAATACAAAACGCAAGACATGCCTCAAGCAATTTATCTTTATCCCGATCATATACAGCACCCGTAAAAATGATTGACTTGCTCTCTTTAGCCAACTCTCGCAAATATTGAACGTACTCAGGCATTACATCGTTACTACCTGCAATAACCAACTTTTTATCCGCAAGATTTGCTTGCATAAACGCTTTTATCAAATAATCGGGATTTTTATCCTGTACGAGCCGTCCCATATAAAGGTAATACGATTTTGGGAGAAGTCCATATTTTTCAAGAATCCCACTTTTAATCGGTTTCTTCGGCAGATTAGTTGCAGTCGAAATTGTTGTACAATGTTTTCCATAGTGCGCGGAGAAATAATCACTTTGTTCCTGACTGACCATTGTAAGATGATTATTCATTTTAGCAGTAACCCACTCCATAAACTTCATGATTCGCTGTTGTATAGGCGAATATTTTGTCCGCTTCCACTCTAACCCATGGCCCTGAAGTATTGCAATTTTACCACACAACCGAGGGATCCAAGATGCTAGCGACGGAGGCCAAGCATTATAATGATACACGTCGAAATGTTGGCGAGAGAATATCGACCCGATCGTTGCTTTATATGAAAGCAGAATTTTACACAAGAACCGACCTCCAATGGATTTCTGATGTATGACACAAAATCCATTTACTAGCTCTTTTTCATTACGGTCACTTTCACAATAAACGACAGGTTCATGTCCAAGTTTCACAAGTTCTGTCGCCAAATTGTACATATAGTTTTCTATTCCGCCTAATTTATGGATATCCCGCCCCCCGATAAACGCGATTTTCATGTTAATAATTTTAAATAATTGGCCATAAAAATTTGACGAGAATAATATTTTTCAAGCCGTTTATTGCTCTCCATGCCATATTCTATTCTTAGATCGACATCGTCAAGTAAAGCAGACAATGAGGCAACCATAGCACCAATATCACCGATTTTGTGCAAAGTCCCATTCTCATGATTGCTAACAAGACAATAATTATCGCCGACATCGGTAGCAACAATCGGCAAACTCCAGTTCATCGCTTCCATAATCGAATTACTGGTGCCTTCAAAAAGACTGGTAGATAAATATATATCTGCATTTTTAAGTAATTCGGGAATATTCCCCGGGTTGATCAAAATGCGTGTTATATCTATTATCCCATAATTTTTTATCCATTGCCGAATCTGCGTCTCAAGTTTACCATACCCTACAATACAAAATTCGAAATCAGATCTGACATCCCTCAACTTCGCCACGGTTCTGATCGCAGACAAATAATCCTTCTGTTCAACGAAACGTCCAATCACAATGATTGTTTTTACCTCTCGATCAACTCGCCGTATAGGTGTAGCTATTTTGTAGAAACAATTTGGGATCACCAAACCTTTGTCTCGGCGAAATCCATGGTTTACAAAATATTCATAACCAGAATAGCTATTAAATATCGTTTTCGAAGCTAAAAAATTACTACAATATTTTTCAACGATGTATTTAGGAATAGGAAGACGTGAATTTCGGATTCCATTATAGATATTTCGAACCCCGGAGATTTTTTCGACGATACAACCGATAACATCACAATATGTTAGATAATTAAATACCGTGTCAATCGAATTATTTATAAGTATGCGTCTCAGTTCTTTGATTTTAGTCCAAAAACTCCCATGCAACATATATATGGAAACGGTCGAATTTTCCAGCATCTCCATATTGCTGTGCGAAGCATTACTCGTTCCATAAAACGAAATAAAATGGACATTATGCTCCCCGGCTAATACCTCGGCAAGAAGCACGGCCTGTTTTTCAGCCCCACCCGATTTAATACTCGGAATAAATATGGCTATATTTCCCATATGCGATTTAATGCGCCCGATCCTTGATGTGGCGAGCCGGATTCCCAGCCCAAATTTGATATGGCGGAATATCTTTTGTAACGACAGCTCCTGCTCCAACGACAGCCCCCCGCCCAATTGTAACCGAATTGCATATAATTGCATTCATTCCGATAAAGACATCGTCTTCGATAGTAACATATCCTATGCGAAAATGTACGCAGGGCTGATTAGTATCCAAATAATGGGTAAGAATTTTCACACCGGAGGTGATTCTGACATTGTTTCCTATCGTAATATTCTCAGGAGCGATAGTATCTATTTTGACATTACTATAGATAAAAACCCGGGGGGGGGGACTGCGTAAATTTCACCCCGGCCCATTTCAGAAAAACCCACCTGTGGTGCCCTCGCATCGGCAGACCAGAAAGTGCCAGACAGATATACCGGAGCAATCGTTTAAAAGAAAAATATCTGAACATCGAATGAATCTATTTCATATAAGGTTTCCGAATGAGTTTTGAGGCATCAACTGAAAGCAAGAATCGCATCTTCTCTTTTCGCCCCATACGCTTACAATGCAGGTTGTATTTTGTATTTCTAGTCATATATTCTTGCGTTGAACCGATTATTCTAGCCGGATTTCCTCCGACTACTGAATATGGAGGCACCGATTGGGTCACGATTGCTCCAGCTGCGACAATACTGCCCTTTCCGATGGTTACTCCGGGCATGATCTGGCTATTACACCCTATATAACACCAATCCTGAACCTCAATTCTTCCAAAAACATCGAAGTCCGGAACAAACAAGCGAATAGCATTCCCCCCCCCATGGGTATGAAAGTGAACATCTTTAGTTATCTGACAATTACTACCGATAGTTATAAGATAAGGCTCCCAACTCCAATTTTTCGTTGCAATAAAAGTATTCGGTCCAATCTTTACACCCAAAAGATGAGCATATAACTTACTTGGTAGAAAGCTGATAATAATTCTATATATTTTGTATAACATCTGTTCTACTATTACCTCATGAATATAAAAACCTATATTGAATCTATCGGAAATAAAACTTGATCTCTCGTACTATAATGGAAGTTTACAATTGAGATATGATAAACTCTGTAACATCATCAAGAGCCTGCCTCTGTTCCGCTGCAATAAATTTATAGCGCTCAATTCCTTTTTTTACATAAAATTCACGGATTTTCGGATTTTCCATCATCAGAATACGATTTTTTATTTCATCAATGCTATAAGGATTGAAATACAACACAGAGTCGCCACAAATCTCTGTCGTAGATGTGATTGCCGAACAAATAACAGGTGTTGCAAATTGCATTGCTTCTATCGGAGGATATCCAAAACCTTCGTTAAGCGTGGGATAAACAAATAGATAGGCATTTTGGTAGAGAGACGCAAGTTTCTCATATGACACATAATCAAGCAAAATAAAACGAGTCCTGTTTTTGATATATTTATAAAACAATTTCGGACAATCTATTCCCGTAATAACAACTTTTCCCTCTAGAGTAGGACGTTCTGAAAAAAGCGTATCAAAAGCAATAATGGCCCGAATTGTATTCTTTGTCCATCTATTTCCACTCGTCATCAAATAATATTTACCAAACCTCTCCATTGAAGAAGATACAGGCAACGCCATAGCCGGACTATAGAACATTCGAATTGAATCCGGCACCAAAGAGGGAAAAAACGAGAGAAGAGAATATTTGGAATGGTTGGAAACAGTGATGTATTTAATATTTTCCCGATTAAATAACTGCTCATATGTACGTTTATATTTAGCCCGACCAATAGCAGTCAAATATCTATCATATAAATATTTTATCCTCTCTTTTATCGCATACGGAGAACAATATGCAAACATATACCGATCATAAGGGGTCTCTAAAAAGCGTAATCCATGAACTGTTACAATACATTTGCAATGAGAAGGAAAGTTGATTATATCAAAAGGTACAAGAGGGCTATATAGAAGATAATCGCCCTGTTTCATAACCTCCGCTATAGAGTACGAATTAGAATCATACAATTTAAAGTTGCGTGACTTACAAATATCTATAATGTCAGGGTTTATATAAATGTTTGCATCATAATAACATGCTATAAAATCCATTTTTTCAGCCAGCGTCATGAAAATAACTTCACCATATCTACCGCCACCATGAAATTTGGTATGTTTAATAGGTTGACAACCTCGTAAATTATACAGAAGGACCATGATTGATCTCTTATAGATTATTTAATATTAATGGAAGCCGTACTAGGACGAGTATAAAGTTTTCAAACGAATTTTTAATCGTGTTATCTGATAAAATAATTTCATGCATGACAAATACAACCAACCGGCGTTTGTATAATTACGCAGATAATAATCCAAACTTTGAATTGAACATTCCGATATGAATTTATTGGGCTTTTGCGTCCGGGTTGTCGCCGCTCCAAGATGAATACACGAAACAGTAGTATCAATATAATTACTCAGCCCTAATCGTTGTACTTTTGCCCATAATATATTTTCCTCATAATATAAAAAAGTATGGGGATCAAAAGATCCTATTTGCTGAAATAGCATTTTATCGACCAGCATACAACTACCAGACGGTAATTCGATTTTTATTATTCCGGACTGAAACGGTTGTGTACCTAAAACATATTGTTTCCGGAGATAGCGATTCCGTATTCCTAATATATTCCTCCCACAAAACAAATTCGCAAAAAATAATTGAGCCAACGATGCTGCGTTTCTTGCACAATTGTAATCTACCGAAGTATTATCTTTTTTATACAATAATGGAGAAATAATAGCTGCATCCGGTAAGATCTCTAAATTTTTCTGCAAAACAGGAATAATATCGGATGTAAATAAAATGTCATTATTCAGAATCAGGATTTGATTTATTTCCGGATCACTATATAATAAATCGGCGCCCGCATTATTCCCCCGTGCATACCCCAGATTTTCTGACAAACATAAATAAGTCATCTGAGGCAGAGTCTTCATTCCGGGAACTTCACCGCCCTCTGTATAGGACAAGAACCTTTTTTTTAAATAATTTCTTACAGCTTCGACAACATGAATGCTCGAACCATTATCTACGACAACGAATTTTAAACCGTCCGTATCGGAGTTTTCAACGACCGATTCGATACAATTTATCGTATCGTCGATATTATTATAATTCAGAATAATTACGCCGACTTTAAACCGCATAAATAAAGACGCTTATAATTATATGTATCAATCAGATACAAAACGATTACCGTAACAATAATTTGGGAAGGATATAACAAAGCGCCGCTTGCAAAACTTGAAACGAAGAGCCATATAAAGTAATATCTACCAACAACATATTTTTGTGACCGGACAACAATAGCTTTATAGAATACCACCAGTAAGCAAACAATGGAAAAAATACCAAAACTCCAATTAAACCCGAATATTCCCACATCTACGGCGTATACCCGTTCTGATTCCGTTACTGCCTGCATTTGACGCCCCCAAGCAGATTTGAAAGTAAACACGCCATTCCCGAACAGACGGTTCGTCAAAGAGGGAAATTGCTCATATCCATAAAACTTTGCAGCCTGAATCCGGATATCTTCAGTTTCGTTCCCTCTATTTCGCTCATTCTGTTCTTGAGTTAATTCGATCATATTTTGCACTGCAGGAATTTTCGGGAAAATGGACATAACAAGTATACAGCCTAATCCCAAAATAATTACTTTTTTATACCAATGCACATGGTTAAACAACATCAGGAAACCTAAAAATGTACAAATTAGAATGTGCTGCCGCGTGTATGAAAGGAAAATGGCTATATAACAAGCCATTGCAAATATCCCCCATTTCGGGGCCTTCGTCCGTAACCACTTATCTATTGTAATGAAAAAACTCAATACGACAAAACTAAATCCGATCATTACCAACCGTATGCCACCTCGGGATAAATCATATTCGTCCTGCGGTGTCCCGAAAATAATAACCGGAAATGTTATAAGATTTATAATATGCGTGATAATCGTACAGATCGCCAAGGCAAAAATTATTTTATGAATAAAATCTTCATTAAAAGAAAACCGATGCATTGTAAAGTAGAGAGCGTAAGAAAAAAATGGAAGCGTTACGGAAAAACTTTGCAATACCGATTGATCGAAATTACATAGTGTGGGAATAAAGCAAGCGACTCCAAATAAGATCATTAACCAGACCATCGGTGTTCGGAATCGTTCATTACTTTTTCTTTTCGACACCGATGATAAACAAGTTGCCACCAAAAGCCCCATCAATAAAGAGTAGGATATGGCCTTTGCTGCTTGTGCCGACACCAAATCGAATGGCTGAAAGAATGAGACCGTCGCCAAACAATAAAATAGAAACAATATTTTTATTAAGCGAATCATGCTTTTTCGGCCAGATTATCTATATTTTCTGTCATTACATTATTTCCCCGAACGTCCAAGACGAGCAAAATAAAATGAAAGTGCATTCAGGAAATGACGTATTTTCATTCGAAAAAATGATTGCCGATTCTCCGCGTTATCATTAAACCAGATAATTGGACAACTATTGACCGGAATCTTATGCGCACGGACATAAACATTGAGAAGCCGTTCTGCCATATATCCATAAACCCTTTTTTGAACTGTATCGTAATGACTTATATCAATTCGTTTTTCAACCTCGTTTAGGAGTGGAAACAGCCAATTACAATATTTGTCAAACTCTGTCCACGACATAATAAACATATTAAAATGCTTTAGCACATGACTACTACGCATTATATAATTAAAAGCCTCTCTATATATAGGAGGCTGCGTCTCATGGATCACGGCTTCCAATGTCCTGAGATCATCACTCACATGGGCATAACAATAATTCATGAACAACGAACAATCATAATTGATCCCCTTAGGCATTATAATAATACCTGTCTGAAGTTGTTTTAAAATACGAGCCGGGACTCCCAAATCCATTTTATAGAAATCTTTTGTCGGAAAAACCGTTATTGGGAATCCACGTTTGCACTGCCCGTGAAAATCAAAATATCGTCTATAGTGACATAGACCGACATAATCGACGTTTTTCAGGTTTTTCCAAGCCCAATACATTCCAGTCAGTTCACAATAGCTCTGATTTTTGCAACTTATATTGTCCCCCGTATTATCCCCTTGTATATTTAAATCTATTTTAGAGATATCCTTACCAACTTGCAATGGCATATACGGTTCGGCAGTCGCCATAATATCTTCTTTATGACAACATACTAACATGGTCAATTTCATAATCCACGATTTGCTATATTTATCACTTGCTCTACTATCGGAGCCATATCGTAATATTTATATTCGGCTAGCCGCCCTCCAAAAATCACATTCAGTTCTTTGTCCGCCAGTGCCTTATACTGCAAATAGAGAGACATATTTTTGTTATCGTTTACCGGATAATAAGATTCCATACCCGGTCGCCATTCGGTTGAATATTCTTTCGAAATAACTGTTCTAGGAATCCGGTCAATCTCTTGGCCGAACATTTCGAAGTGTTTATGTTCAATGATGCGGGTATAGGGAATATTTGCTTCTGTGTAATTGACGACAGCATTTCCCTGATAGTTAGCAGTGTCGTAAATTTCCTCTTCAAAACGAACAGTACGATACTCCAACTTTCCGAAACGGGATTCGTAATATTCGTCTATCTTTCCTGTAAAAATAATTTTATCGGCAATATTTTCCCAATAGGTCCGATTGTCAAAAAAATCCGTGGCGACTTTTGTTTCAATTCCAACAAGTAAGCCCTCGATCAACTTATTGTAGCCCCCGATAGGAATCCCTTGATATTTGTCATTGAAATAATTATTATCGAATACAAAACGAACCGGTAATCGTTTAATAATAAATGCAGGCAACTCAAGACAATTCCGTCCCCATTGCTTTTCAGTATAACCTTTTATCAGCTTTTCATAGATATCTTTTCCGATCAATAATATTGCCTGTTCTTCCAAATTCCGAGGCTCTGTAACTCCGGCTTCTTTCATAGCAACCAGCGCTACACGGCGTTGCTCCTCAATTTTCAAACGAGCCTCTTCAGGAGTCGTCACACCCCACATCTGGTAAAACGTATTCATATTAAACGGTAAATTATATAATTTACCCTTATAATTTGCAACAGGAGAATTAGTATAACGATTAAATTCAACAATGGAATTCACCAAATCCCACACTTCCTTATTTGAGGTATGGAAAATATGCGCTCCATACTTATGTACATTTATACCTTCAATATTTTCACAATAGATATTACCTCCAAGATGGGGACGCTTGTCAATGACAAGGCACCGCTTACCAGCTTGTTTGGCCTTATAGGCAAACGTTGCGCCGAATAAACCGGCGCCAACAACCAAATAATCGTACCGTCTGGACATTCAGCAATATTTATTTCGACAGTTTAGCACGTATAACAGCTGCAAACTCCATTGCAAAAGGATCTTTGCCAAGGTACAGCATACCGGCATATACAACAACTCCGACAATTGACGAAATAATAATCGTAACGAAGTCGGTAAGGTCACTCATGCGTATTCCCCAACATACGGCAAACATCAGCATCGCAGCCAGTAAATAGAAAATATATTTTCTGTTCAGCAACTTGAACGGCAAATATTTCACCCCCAGAATTATCATGGTTATAGTTACGCATGATTCGGCTATGACAGTAGCAATTGCAGCTCCGTTTTGCGCATATTGGGGAATTAACACAAGATTGAGTGTAAAATTGACAATAGCCCCCACGAGAGTGGACATAATGACTATATTCTCCTTCCCTTGCGGATATAACACTTGAATACCCACAACATTCGAGAGTGCTATAATCAAGACAATAGGTGATATAACTTGTAATGTTATGATCGCGGGCTCATAAGAATCACCACATAATACGCGTATTAACGACGGAGCCAATACAAATAACCCAAGAAACAGCGGAAGGCTAAAAGCGACAACAAAATCCATTGCCCGCTGCGATAATCTGTCAAATTCTGCCTTTTGCCCTGTCGTAATAAGATTGGACAAACGCGGCAACATGACAGTTCCTAACGCCAGAGTCAATCCAAGTAGCATCTTTGTCAATTTCGTCGCTCCAACATAATAACCAACATTTGTCGGATCTTTCATAAAGCCCAACATCACAGTATCGAGATTGACATATATACTGATAATCAGATTTAATACAAAAATATGCAACGCCGGTTTAAGATGACGTAACGGACGTAGTTCACTAAATTGCAAAAGGCGTATCCGTATATATTTTCGTAATCTTATAAAGTTAAATACATTTCCGCCAACAACCCCGATAACACTATATGCAGCATAGTACATCAGATCATCCTTAGTCCGAACTAAAACAAATAATAGGATTACAGATACTACTTTTACAATTAATCCTCGGATCGTAATGTATTTAAAATCTTCAACCCCCTGATAAAACCATTCGCATCCAATGGCTACAAAAAATATATTTGTACTCAATAGTAAAAAAAGAGGAATATCGGCCTTGACTTTCGTAATAGTCATACAAAGAACAACCACGGCAAAATAGCCCAAAATCGTAAGCCCTGTATGCAATAAAAGTATCTCTGTAGTGATTGTACTTAACTTTTTTTTATCATCCCGGACTCTTGCAATTTCCCGAATCGCATACATGGGTATCCCCAAACAGGTAAATAACGATATGTAAGAAATGATGGAACTGAAAAAATTTACCTGTCCTATACCATCAGCCATTACGACACGGGCAGCATAGGGAAAAGTGATTAACGGAAATAGCAACCCGAGAACCGTATTCAATAGATTAAATATATAATTAGCCTTTAATGATCCGGGCATATATGAAGCTAAAAAACATAAAACTATATAGAAATCAGATAATTAATAAAAGCAAATCACGCAGTTATACAAAAAGCAGAGTCAACAAACCAAAATAGTTATTAGCAGCAGACTATTTTCACTAACTCAATTTATTCATAATATAGGGAACAGATATTAAATCCGACCATTATTATCAGTTATCTGATTACTCAGATACCATCCAACAAACTTTTTGATCCCCTCTTCGAGAGATATCTGAGGTTTATAACCGAAATCATGCTCCAGTCTCGTTGTATTAGCATAAGTCGTATAAACATCACCTTTTTGCATAGGTAGCATATACATTTGCGCTTTCATCCCAAGATGTTCTTCAAGCGTATGAATAAAATCCATTAAAGACATAGGATGTCCACAACCGATATTATACACCTTAGGAGAAATAGTTTCCCCATCGTTTATTTGTGGGATACCATCAATTACACGGACAACCCCTTCGATAATATCGTCGATGTAGGTAAAATCACGAGATAGATTACCATTGTTAAAGACCTTAATAGGCTTCCCGGCTAGGATCGCCTTCGAAAACAGCATCGGAGCCATATCCGGACGACCCCACGGACCATAAACCGTAAAAAACCGCAACCCCGTTGTCGGAATTGTATAAAGTCTCGAATAGACATACGCCATTTGCTCATTCGACTTCTTCGTTACAGCATACAGCGACATCGGGTTATCCACTCGATCTTCTTCCGAGAACGGGGTCTTTGCATTACCACCGTAAACCGAACTAGATGAAGCATAAATAAAATGCTTTACCGGATTATGACGCACACACTCCAGCAGATTCAGAAAGCCTACAATATTACTTTCAATATAGGCATACGGATTTTCCAATGAGTATCTTACGCCGGCCTGAGCTGCAAGATTAACGACTATATCGAATTTTTCCGTTACAAACAGTTTTTGCAGCGCATCCCGTTCTTCAAGTTTCATCCGGAAAAAACGATAATCAGCGTATTTTGTACTTTGAACCTCGCATCCAAATTTTTCAGCCTCGGCTCCAATACCGCTTTCCGCCAGACGTGCATACTTCAATTTCGGATCATAGTAGTCGTTGATTGAGTCTATGCCGACCACTTTATCACCGCGTTTCAGCAGTTTTTCAGCTAAATGAAACCCAATAAAACCCGCTGCCCCTGTTATAAGAACCGTCATCGTATCTTATCCGATTTTATAATATACAAAGCCATGTTCAGCGACCTCTTCCTTGTCATAGATATTGCGACCATCTACGATTACCTTACCTGCCATTGTCTTTTCCAGCACTGCGAAACTCGGCATTCGGAATTCTTTCCATTCGGTCACCAACAATAGAGCATCGGCATCTACCACAGCATCATACATATCCTTACAGTATATAACTTTATCTCCGATCCGACGTTTACACTCTCCCATAGCGATTGGATCATAGACTTTTACCATACATCCGGAACCTGTCAGTTTGTCGATTAGCACCAAAGCCGGAGCCTCACGCATATCATCGGTTTCCGGCTTAAAAGCCAACCCCCACAAAGCGATCGTCCGACCTTTCAGACTTCCCGCATAATGTCTCTGCAGTTTTTCGAAAAGAATTGACTTTTGTTTTTCATTAACCTCCTCCACCGCTTTCAGTACTTTCATCTCACAGCCATTTTGCTCGGCTGTTTTAATCAGCGCCTTTACATCTTTCGGAAAACACGATCCCCCGTATCCACAGCCTGCGTAAAGAAATTTTTTACCGATACGTGTATCCGAACCGACACCCTTGCGGACCATATTTACATCTGCCCCAACCTGCTCACACAAATTGGCGATGTCGTTCATAAACGAGATACGAGTCGCCAGCATTGAATTGGCCGCATACTTGATCATTTCTGCCGAAGGTATATCCGTAAAAATCATCCGTTCTCCGCTCAGCATAAATGGTTTATATAAACGTGACATAATTTTACAAGCACGGATACTCTCCGTACCTACGACAACTCGGTCCGGGGTCATAAAATCTTTGACAGCGGCTCCCTCTTTCAAAAACTCCGGATTTGAAGCGACCTCGAAAGCGACTTTTTCTCCTCGTTTATCTAATTCCTCTTGAATAACCGCTTTAACTTTTTGAGCGGTCCCCACGGGAACAGTCGATTTCGTTACGAGAATCGTATATTTTTTAATATGTCGGCCGAAAGTCCTTGCGACAGCCAAAACATACTTCAAGTCTGCAGAGCCATCCTCATCCGGCGGAGTCCCAACAGCCGAAAAAACGACTTCTACATCATCAAGACAAGATGTTAGATCAGTCGTGAAATGCAAACGTCCCGCCTCTACATTACGTTTGACCATATCTTCCAAACCCGGCTCATAAATCGGAATTTCGCCGAGAAGCAGACGGTCAATTTTATTCTGGTCGATATCGACACACGTGACATCGACACCCATTTCTGCAAAACAAGCCCCGGATACCAGTCCGACATATCCCGTACCTACAATTGCGATATTCATAAATTTATTACTATGTTTATACTCTATCCATTACCTGCTGCAACCAGAAGAAAATTCCCGTACGGCTGATATGGGTTTTGTAGCCCAGCCGCCGCATCGCCCTCATGAATCGCGTATCGCGGCAGATATGCCACTGCATGAAATGGTAGAGACCGGAAGTGACCAGCAGGCTTACGGCAATGACCGCATACAGCTGGACGGCGATCGAAAAGCCCGAAGCTTCCAGCGCCCACCAGCACAACACGACAAACATATTCACCCCCAGAATAGCCAGTGTCGTCGCCACATGGGAGCATCCGAGGTCGATAAACATATGATGCAGGTGTGTCTTATCGGGACGGAACGGGGAGGTCCCTTTCAATATGCGCGTCGACATCACCCGCAGCGTATCGAATACGGGAACCGACAATACCGCCAGCGTGAAAGGCACCAGTCCTACGTTCGGATTCACATAGGCAGCGACCCGCGACCCGTTCTGCAGGATCGCGATTACAAAAACCGACATGACAACGCCCATGACAAGCGTTCCGCCGTCACCGATGAACATTTTCGACGTTTTGCCGAAAACGTTATGCAGAAAAAAGGGAATAAGAGCGCCGACCGAGACCACGGCCAAGATGGTCATCGACTCTTCGCCGGAAAGAAAGAAGAGCGTGCCGAAGATCAGACAAGCCATAATGCAATAGCCGGACGAGAGACCGTTGACGCCATCTACCAAATTGATGGCATTGATAATACCTACCGCCGCAACGACCGTCAAAGGCACTGCATACCAATAAGAAAACCGGCCGATGTTCCACAATCCATGAAAATCGTCTATACAGTAACCGCCAACGAAAATCAGCAATAAAACGACGACGATCTCGATCACGAATCGCAAACCCGGTGAAAGACTCAGAATGTCGTCCATCGTCCCCGTATAGAGCATCGCCATCATGGCCATAATTACGACCGGCAGACCGGAGCAATCAACGACGGAGCTCATACATCCGATCGCAATCACGACTCCGAAAAAGACGGCGACTCCGCCGAGGACAGGAACCGGCGTACGCTGCAATTTGCGGGCATCCGGATTATCGACGATATTTTTCAGCAGAGCGATCTTCACCAGACGGGGATGTATCCAGCCGACCAACAGAAGAGCTATGAAGAAGGGAATAATGATTGTGTAGCAAAGAGGCGTTGCCATACCAATTATTTATTTTCCGAGACAGCAGGTAGAATATGTGGAATATGCAGAGAGTATAAACAAGATAAAGATTCAAGACTGTCATTATGCAATATATCGCTCCGTAGGAGCAGATTGCCAGATATCGATTCGTTCGGCGACATGACAAACCACACAGCAGACGCAGCAGAAGCGATCGTCGTCTGAACAGAACGGAGTCCGGCCGTAATCGTACATGAAGCGGGCGATTCGCCATGCAAGGTGAGGGTCCGGATCATACGCATTGCCCAGAACCGCCGCATCGTACAGCCGGACCAAAGTATAGAGGTAATTTTCGTCGAAGTTGCCGGCGTCTTCGGGAACCGGCAAAGAGTTCCGGAAGTATTCGAACGACCGATTTACCGCACGGTCATTCGTTTTGTCGAGGAACGCATACGAATAGCGGTTCATCACGCCGATACGCTCCAGCGCAACATCCGGCGACACGCCGCTCCAGCTGCCGTCCCGGTTCATTTCGGCGATCCAGCCGGCAATCTGCCGTTTCAGAAGCAGCAGATATTCGTCGCCGGCGTCCGGACCGGGGTAAAGCAAGTCGATCAGACAATGACAAACACCTGTCCGGATCAACAATTCCGATTCGTCCGGTCGGAGAGAAGAGCGCTTTTCGTTGCCGCCGAGACAATCCCGGACGAGTTCGTCGGCCATTGCGAAACAGACCTCTTTCTTTTTCGAGACGTCGCCGGACACGGTCCCGCAAACGAGCGTATACATGGCATGGACCATCCGGCAGCGCAGCGCAGCATCCGACTCGCGGCGGCAGCGTTCCCGCAGCACACCGAACAGCGTATCGATCCTTTGCAGCCAGATTCTCCGGGTTCCGAACTCACCGGCCGGCGAATCGAACGTCACCAGACCGCACAATGCGGCGTACGCCCGCGCCAACCAAAGCAGGCGGACATTCGTCGCCCCCGCAAAATCGGCATTCAGCAGGGACGGCAGCGCTTCTTTCAAATATTCCGGCGTCATAACTTCCAAAAAATCAATCTCTGCAATTCAGGAAAACCGAATCCGGCCATCAAATCTTTTCGACCAGCGCCGAGGGAATGGAGGCGGTAGCCACCGCCGTGATGCCGTCGATCTTGACCACGACCCGTTTCCCGCGGGAATTCTTCACCCGCATGAGCAGGCCCTCGACCCCTTCGAATACGCCGCCCGTGATCCGCACCTTGTCCCCTTTCGACAAGGCGACCTCTTCGGGCGACATGAAAAGCACCTGTTCGTCTTCATTGCCCGCAACGGCAATAAAATTCCGCATCTGCTCTTCGGGCACGATCATAATCTGATTCTCACCGTTTTGCGGGTGCATCACATAACGAAGCATAGGTAGCTTATAGGTTTTCAATTCGTCGATGACCTCACGTGTCGAACGGATGAAAATATAGTTGTGCACGGCGACTTCGCAAGCCCGGAAAAACTGTCCCTTGGAGTTCCGGCGGCGCACAACCCGTACCGGCACAAAATTCTCGATGTTCAGTTTGTCAAGATACTCCTTCGTCGAAAGTTCCCGCTGATAGGTCACTCGCAGAACATACCATTCGGCAGCTGTATCCGGACTGTTCATCATGCTTTTCTTAGACTAAAAAAGGTCGGAAAGAGAGGTATGGTTGTAAAAAAAGCATTCCACGGGGACATCGAAAACCATTTATTGCAATGATTTTCAATCACTTACGCGCCTCCCATAAGAACACTTTCACATTTCACAGTACAGTCTCTTGGTAAGAGACCTTAATGTTGAGGGCAAAAGTATTAAAAATAAAATATATGCACAAATCTTTTGTTCTTTATTTTCGTATGCAGTGAGTTTTTCTGCGTTAAAAAAGGATTGATTATCAACGCCTTTTTTATTTTTAGTCCAAATACTGATACAATTAGGCCTTCGTATGCCGGTATTGTACGATCGGCCGTGAATCGCTGAAGATTTCCAACGCAGATCTTTTGCCGATTTATAAAAACAAGATATGAACCGCAAGCCATTCTTCTTAATATCAATTCATTACTGACCACACACATCTCTTACCAAGAGATATTACACATACAATGAAGCTATTATGCTCCGGTTCGCCTGATCGACGACGGAGCTTTCGAGCGAAGCCAGATAGATCTGGGTCGTTTTCTCCGAAGCATGTCCCATTCCCGCACTGATGATCGACAACGGAACGTTGTGATTCCGGGCCGTGGTCGCCCATGTATGCCGCGAAGTATAGGACGACAGCGGCATCTCCAGTCCGAGCAGTTCGGCCAGCCGTTTGAGCCGGCGGTTGTAGTATCCCAGAGCAGTCTGGTACTGGGAGAATCCCCGGACCGGGTCCTCCGCATTCAGCAAAGGAAAAACATAGTCCGACGTGCGGGTAACCGGCGCATAGCGTTCGATGATATCGCCCATGCAGGGTTCGATACGGATCGTAAGGCGCTGTCCCGTTTTGCGGCGGACATAGCATATCGCCCCTCCGGCGATGTCCTGCTTGCGCAGGAAGGCGATATCGACGAACGCCATACCCCGCGCGCAATAGCTGAAAATAAAAATATCCCGCGCCAGCGCCAAGGAGGGGGAGTGTTCCAGATTCAACCGCCGGAGCCGTATGACGGTCTCTTCGCCGACGGCGCGCTTGCGGGTACGGTCCACGCCGGTATATACATTCCGGAAAGGAGAACTTTGCGACACGATGCCCTCCCGGACCGCCTTGTTGAAAACGGCACGCAGCACCCGCATATAAAAAGAGACGGTATTGCGTACAATCCGTCTCCGCCGCAGCCAGTCGTCGTACCGGCTTACCAGTTGTTCGTCCAGCAGTGAGAACGGAATGTCCGCTCCGTTCAAAAATCCGGCGAAGCTGTTCAGCGTCCGCCGGTAATTCCGCGCCGTCCCCAATCTTCCGCCCGCCCGAAGGCAGGCGATCTGCTTTTCGATAAAGGCGAAAACGGTAACCCGCCCGAACGACCGGAACCGTCCGACGACATCCGGAAGGCCGTACTCCACCCGCCGGGCTTCGAAATCCCCGATAATCGCACGAAACAGGCACAAATCGCCGTCGATCTGCCGCTGGACGACAGCTATCTCGCCGTCGAGCCCAGCAAAGGGAACGACCGCCCGCTCCCGCAGGGCGTCCCATTGTTCGGGGAAAAGACGAATTCCGGTAGTTATCTGCCGGGATTGGCATTTATGGCAGAGTTGGTAATAGATTACACCCGCCTTACCCTCTACCGTCGAATTCCGGAATTTTACTTTTACTTTTGCCATACATACAGTTTTTTAGTTGTTCATATTTTGGCCCCCGGAACCTTCTCCGGCGCCGGGCGGCTTCAGCAGTCATCTCTTTAGCAGGATCGTCCGACAAAACTAATTATCAGATCGGATAAAAAGGCTGAAAAATATGCCGTACGGGCCACAAAAGACGTTTCGCCCGAATGTGCACAATGCCGCAGTTCAGCAGCAAAGTCTCCGTTCGGTCTTCATTCGTTTCAACGAGCTGCTCTGCAAAGCCGGATCGGAGCATAACCGCAGCCGTTTTATCGTCAAAAGAAGCTTCTGCGAGGAATTCACAGCCACCAAACGCGATCCTTCGAAGACGCAGTCCGTCGGGCGACGAAACGACTTTTATTTCCAATTTCAGCAACTCGCCAACAACTACAGTCAGGTCGTGAAGATCGTCAATCAGCACTTTTCCAACGTCGAATACAAGATCAGGTCCCTCGCATGGAGGGGCGTTACGTTACAACAAGGAAAAAGCCGATAAAGATGAAGCCGAGACGCTCTTCCGGCAGAAGATGCTCGAACCGTTCAACAAACACGGACGATTGGATGTAGACACTTCGATAGGAGAGCTTTTATTTCGGTCGGAGAAAAATATAAAAAATACAGTCCCGACCTAGCGGGATTTACCTGCCGTTTGTCCTTGAATAAAACCTTTAAACTTTTTACTGACCCATGAACAAACGTATCCCTCTTAGTGCTGCGTCTATAGTTCCCTTGCTTGCAGGGAGTTGTGTGGGAGATCCGGCGGTCTCCGTCCCGGAAAATGCCCGTCCGAATATCATCTTCATCTTCTCCGACGACCTCGGTATCGGCGACCTGAGCTGTTACGGAGCGACGCGGGTCGCTACGCCCCATATCGACCGTCTTGCGGCTCAGGGGCAGCGTTTCACCAATGCCTATGCCACCTCCGCCACCAGTACGCCATCGCGTTTCGGCCTGCTGACGGGCATGTATCCATGGCGTCTCCCCAATACGCAGATCGCTCCGGGAAATTCCGAACTCATCATCGACCCGGAGTGCCATACGCTCGCCGACGCCATGCACGATGCCGGTTATGTCACGGGCGCCGTTGGCAAATGGCATCTGGGGCTGGGTCCCGTCGGCGGCACGGATTTCAACGTCGAGATCCGTCCCGATGCCCGCGATATAGGTTTCGATTACGAATACCTCATCCCGGCCACGGTCGACCGCGTGCCGTGCGTCTTCGTGGAAAACGGCCGTGTCGTGGGGCTGGACCCCTCCGATCCGATCACGGTGAATTATGACCACAAGGTCGGCGACTGGCCGACGGGGTCCGAGAATCCCGAACTGCTGAAGCTGCGTCCGAGCCACGGCCATGACAACACGATCGTCAACGGCATTTCGCGCATCGGATGGATGACCGGAGGCCGTTCGGCGCTGTGGGTCGACGAAGGCATCGCCGACACGATCGCCCTGAAGGCCACGCAGTTCATCGCCCGGCACAAGGACGAGCCGTTTTTCCTCTATATGGGAACCAACGACGTGCATGTGCCGCGTGTTCCTCATCCCCGCTTTGCGGGCAAGAGCGGCCTTGGGACCCGCGGCGACGTGATCCTGCAGCTCGACTGGACGATCGGCGAGGTGATGCGCACGTTGGACAGCCTCGGCATCGCCGACAATACGCTGTTGGTTTTCACCTCCGACAACGGTCCCGCAATCGACGACGGCTATCAGGACGAGGCGGCCATGCGGCTTGGCGGGCATACGCCCTCAGGCATCTACCGCGGCGGCAAGTACAGCCTTTACGAAGCCGGAACGCGCGTTCCTTTCATCGTGCGGTGGCCCTCTTGTGTGAAACCGGGCGAGCAGTCCGCCGTCTTCTCGCAGATCGACGTTTACCGCTCGCTCGCAGCGCTGACCGGCGTCGCCCTTCCCGAAGGAGCTGCCCCCGACAGCCGCAACCACCTGCCTGAGTTGCTCGGAATGGGGCACTCAGACCGCGAATACGTCATCGAGCAAAACCGCCAGAATACGCTGGCAATCCGCTGCGGCGAATGGAAATACCTCGAACCGAGCGACAGGCAGAGCTACGAATACCGCAAGTCGGTCGAACTGGGCAATTCGCCCCGTCCGCAGCTTTTCTGCATCTCGAAAGATCCGTGCGAGCGGCACGACGTGGCGGAACAGTATCCCGGAATCGTCGAAGAACTCGCAACAAAACTTAATACCGTGAAAAGCGGACGAAAATAAGGGCCATTCCCGTTTTGCGAGGCGTTTCGCAGTGAGAGGGCGACTGCCGAGGTTACTATCTTCCCGGACATCTCCGATCATTGATCCGGTTGCCGATAAATTTCATTTTTGACTGTTGTGACTACATCACACATACCTCAGGGCATCCTGTTTGTCGGTGCGGCGGCATTCGGGGATTTGGCGGGTGCCGAAGCGCAGGACGGCGTTTCGCGCCGTCCGAATATTCTGTTCTGCATCGCCGACGATGCCGCATGGCTTCATTTCGGGGCCTATGGCTGCAAATGGGTCTCGACACCGGTTTTCGACAGTGTGGCCGCACGGGGTGTACTGTTCGAGAATTGCTACACTCCGAATGCCAAATCGGCCCCTTCGCGGGCGTCGCTGCTCACGGGACGCTACTCGTGGCAACTGGGCGAGGCCGGAAATCACATCTGCCGTTTTCCGGAAAATATCAAGGTTTTCACCGAGGCGCTCGAAGAGGCCGGTTACGACGTGGCCTTTACCGGAAAGGGCTGGGCGCCGGGCGACCCCGGAGTGAAGGACGGCCGCAGACGGCAGTTGACGGGTAAAGCGTGGCAGAATCGGAAACTGACGCCTCCGACACCTGAGATACTCGCTACGGATTATGCGGCAAATTTTTCCGACTTCCTCTCCTCGCGTGAGGATGCGTCGCGGCCGTGGTTCTTCTGGTTCGGCTGCCGCGAGCCGCACCGCCGTTATGAATACCGCAGCGGGGCATGTGAT
>OGRG01001119.1_pt1 | contig 20095 bp, 21 predicted proteins | sample 1553501 | NCBI WGS metagenome assembly OGRG01 (sample SAMEA2580018, study PRJEB22360) | human gut metagenome | biome: human gut; feature: human-associated habitat; material: faeces | place: Denmark | collected 2008/2010 | reverse complement strand
AAAAGCCACTGGCTCGGTAACTGCTCTAACACTCCAGTATGCTCTAAAACCATTAACACTACAAACAGCACAAATGCAGTGATAATACGGTACAGCATTTTTTTCTGTTTTGATGTCATATTGATTCCTCTTTTCTTCATTTATTTCATATGTTCATGTATTCATATGTTTTCTTTTTTGTAAGCCCGGTATGCATCTGTTTTCAACCCTGTACTGCCTGATCTCTTTTTTCCTGCAGCATTTTTATTTCGTGCAGATATATGATCACGTGCAGCACTCCTTTGGCATAACCGGGCTTTCCCTGTATGAGACTGACTGTCACATACAACTATGTTTTTGTTTTACCTGATTTTTTTACATTAAAATCTTGCAGTCCGGCTCAACCTTTGCACAGACTTTTACGACTTCTTTCATGATGTCATCGAATTTGTCATCCACTGCATCTACCATCATTTTCTGTGTCATAAAGCTGACATTTGCATCGTTGACACCCTCGATTTTTTTGATAGCCTCTTCCATTTTTGCTGCGCAGTTTGCACAGTCAAGATCCTCAAGTTTGAATTTCTTTTTCATAATTGAATCCTCCATTTTCTTTTTGATATAAATTTTGTTTTTACTTACTCTTCGATATGTTCTCTTCCCTGATCGATGATCGTTCTTACATGCTCATCTGCCAGTGAATAAATCACGGACTTTCCCTCGCGCCGTCCGGTCACAAGCTTCGCCTGTTTTAAAATCTTAAGCTGATGTGAAATCGCCGACTGGTTCATATTCAGTGACTGTGCCAGATCGCATACACACATCTCCGACTGAAACAGTACGAACAGAATCCGGATTCTTGTGGAATCTCCAAACACTTTGAACAGTTCGGCGAGATCATATAATTCATCTTCGTCAGGCATCTGTTCATTTGCCGCTCTGATCTTATCTTCATGAACTTCATATGCCTCACAGCACGGTACATCGTCTATTGCCAAATCTTACACCTCCAGTCTTTCACATTATCATTTGAACATATTCTTATCTGTTCATATGTTTATGATAGTACTGGTATGTGGATTTGTCAAGAGATTAGAATATAATTTTCATTCTTTGCGTTTTATATTGTTACTGTCCACTCGTACTTCGTTCCAGTAACGGATTTTGCCGATGCTTCGCATTCCAAATCGGCAAAATCTGCTACCACCACTGTATCATGCGGCATTTTCAGTTCAGAAAATGCCTGCCTGTAAACAGTAACTTTATATTCTCCGTATCAAAGCCCACGCCCCCATCATCAGATCTGCCGGAACAATCTTTGCCGCTGCACGGTGCAGGGTACATACGATCCCCGGTGTGGATACTGCCAGTCCAAGTTTTACATCCGCCAACGCATGGCGCACCACATTTTTCTGGCGGGAAGCAAGCGGGAAACTGTGGATATAAGAACTGTCACTGCTCTTTTTTGCCCGTCCGATAAACTCGGTGTCCTTGATCCAGTAAGGGCAGACAGCGGTCACACGGATTCCCGTACCGTAAAGTTCCACTCGCAGTGCCCTGCTGTAACGATATAAAAATGCTTTCGTTGCTGCATAAACACTCAGATATGGAAACGGCTGAAATGCCGCGGTCGAACAGATCTGCAAAATACGCGCCCCACGTTTCATAAATGGCAGAGAAATCTGTGTCATGGCAACTGCCGCCTTGCAGTTTAAGTCGATCATGCCATCCACATCCACTCTTTTGATATCCCGCCAGGAACCGATCTTTCCGTATCCCGCCGCATTGATCAAGATGCGTACATCCGGTTTTTCTTTCCAGAGCATCGCCTCTATTTCATGCAGTGTCTCCGCCTTTGTCAGATCCCCGGTAATGATCCTAAGATGTGTCTGAAGTTCTTTTTCTAATGCCGTCAGGCGGTCTTTTCTGCGCGCGACCACCCATATTTCATCTAGTTTTTCCTGTTTCCTGATCTGTCTGACAAACTCACTGCCAAGCCCGCTTGACGCCCCTGTTACGATTGCTATTTTCATAGGCACTATTCCTTTCCTGATATCCTGATCATTAAGTATTTTTATAATTTATAATTATAACAAATTTTTTTCCTTTCTCACAGTCATTGTGCACTGATACGGCGGGCAAAAAATAAAAATGAGACCACCTGTACAGTAGTCTCATTTTTATATAATAAAGTAATTTTTCTGATTAACCAGAATTTCTTAACCAGAATCTGTTAACCCTTTACACTGCCAAGTGCAACACCCTGTACAATGTGTTTGGATAAGATCAGATATACAATGATAACCGGGAAGATGGAAAATGCGATCATCACATATACCTGCCCCATATCAAACTTGAGCCAGTCAGCTCCACGTAACTGTGCGATCAGGATAGGAAGTGTCTTTTTCCTGTCATCATGTAAAACCAGCGCTGGTGTGAAATAATTATTCCAACTGCTTACAAAAGTAAAGATCATCTGCACTGCGATAGCAGGTTTCATCAACGGCATTACGATAGTATTAAATGTATGAAATTCTCCTGATCCATCAATGCGCGCTGCTTCGATCAGTGACAACGGCAATGTACTTTCCATGTACTGTTTCATGTAGAAAAACGTAACCGGAGCGGCAATTGCCGGTACGATCAGAGGAATGAAGGAATCCTCTAATTTCATGCTGGAAACAAGTTTGATAAATCCAAGTGCCGTTACCTGTGTCGGGATCATCATAATCATCAGGATAAACGGATAAATATATTTTTTCAGTTTGAAATCATATGCATGGATCGCATAAGCTGTCATCGTCGAAAAATATACACTGAGTACTGCACTAAGGGAGGAAACGATCAGACTGTTGATCATACCGTTCCACACCGGAAGTGTTCCATTCCTTAAGTTTTTCCAGTTTTCCCAAAGATGGCTGCTCGGAATCAATGTAAAACCTGACTGCAACTCACCGTTTGATCTGGTCGCATTGATAAACAGCACATAAAACCAGAATAAACACAAAACAGAGACAATCGCTAATACAACATATGCAATAAATCTTCTTGCATGAATTCCTACACCTTTTTTTAAATTACGGTTCTCATTCATACTTTTCACCCCTTCCTCTTATCATTGCCGGTTATCTTAAATACTACCAGACTTAAAATACCTGTAATGATAAACAGAACAACTGACAGTGCACCAGCCATACCATAGTTCTTGCTGTAGAGATGTTTATTTAAGAACATGATCAGCGTCATGGTAGAACGCATCGGGTCACCGGTTCCATTGGTTAAGATCTGTGGCACATCAAATAACTGTAAACCACCGATCAGAGATGTGATAACCACATATACAAGGATTGGGCGTAACAGCGGCAGTGTGATCTGCCAGAATACCTGCGAAGAAGTTGCCCCATCGACCTCTGCTGCCTCAAACAGAGAGGTATCGATACCCATCATGCCTGCCATCAGAAGGATCGTCGTATTACCAAACCACATCAGACAGTTCATCAATGCGATCAGTCCTCTTGCACTTCCTACATTCGATAAAAATTTATACGGTGTATCAACCAATCCAATCTGCATCAGCATTGAGTTGATGGGTCCTCCATCAGAGAACAACGTAAAGAACAACATGGAAAATGCAGATGCCATGATCAGATTCGGCAGATATACAACTGTTTTAAAGAAACGGGTTCCTTTTAATTTAAGACGTACATCGGAGAACCAGGCGCCAAGTACCAGTGATAAAATGATCTGCGGCACGAAACACATGATCCATAATACCATAGTGTTTTTTGTATAAACCCAGATATCTCCATCAGAAAAGAGTTTTTGATAGTTTGCAAGTCCGACAAACTTTGGTCCGACCTGTGTCAGTCCTGACATATAGTTTTCAAAGAAACTGTTGTAAATAGTGCTGACTAATGGGATCAGCTGAAAAATAACGTATACTACAATAAATGGAATCAAAAAGATATACCCCCATTTATTGTACCTTACTACCTTTCCACTACTTTTTTTCATGATAATCTGACCTCCTTTTTCAGAGTGTATTATTTTCATCCACAGAGCTCACAGCATCCTTCACCTTTATCCTGTGTAAACATGCTGTCAGCTCTGCGCTTGGCATTTTAACCTGAATAAACCGCACCTGCCTTCCTTATTGCATTCCGGCAGGCGCAGCTTTTCATTCATAACAACAGAATATCCGCAGAGCGTGCTTTCCATTGTTATTTTTAGATCATTCATCTTCTTAATATGTTAATTCCGGATATTTCTCTAAAACTGATTTGTAAAACAAGTCTAATGCCTCTTCTTTCGTTGCACTTCCTTCAAAATAGTTCTTCATTGCATGCTGAAATTCTTCGTTGCATCCCTGATCGTATGAAGAAAGATTACTTAAATCAAGTTTGGATACACCCTCATTATAAATACCAAGCGGATTCTGTCCGCCTAAGATTTTACTTGCGTAAGAGCTGTCTGCCATCTCAACGATTACATCCTGGTTGTTTACAAAGTCATCATCTTTCTCGATGATCTCTCTCATAACATCATCATTGGTTGTCATCTGAAGCAAGATATCTTTTACAAGACTCTGGTTATCTGTTCCTGTTGCTGCACAGATCCATGTACCACCCCAGAAAAAGCCCTGTGGTCCTTCGGTTGCACCCCAGCCGCCGTTGTAACCGATACTGCCTTCGGTATCTGCTGCCATTGAGAAGTTTACTAACCATGCAGGTCCAAAGTAGCAGAATACATTTCCTTCCGGATAGAAGCCTTTCTTCCAGTCATCGCTCCACATATCATATGTTCCTGTTTCTCCCGCATCAACAAGCTCTTTGGAATCATCAACCCATTTCATAATGTTGTCATCAATATTGATTTTGCCATCAACAACCCATTTGGAAGAAACGTTGTTGGAATATACACGGTATGTATCATTTACGGAAGATGTGATGGTGTAGCCGGCATCTTTCATCTTCTTTGCTGTATCATTAAATGTATCCCAGTCTTTCACATAATTCTGAACCTCTGCCGGATCATCAGAACCTAATACTGCTTTTGCTGCATCTCTGTTATAGAATAATACGCCAGGACAGCCCTGCCATGAAACACCTTTTAATACGCCGTTAGAATCTGTAACAACATCTTTGGTGTACTGATACTGTTTGGAAAGATCTGAATCAGTAATTCCAAGATCAGATACTGCCATTGTGTAATCGGTATCTACATATTTCAATGCATAATCAGCTTCTACTAAGAAGATATCGATCTTGTCATCTGCTGCTGCATCGGCCTGTTTTAATAAGGTTGCGTCCAGGTTGTTCTGATATGCATTGTCATCATTCGGTGTAATGTTCCATTTTACAGTTACATCACCGATCGTACCTGTGGTTGCATCCACCTCTGTATATCCAGGATAATGATCTGTCAGACGACTCTTGAACTCCTCATTCCAGCAGTAGATATTCAATACTTTTCCCTCATCAGAAGTACCTGTCTCTGCGTCTGTACCTGCTGTCTCTGTTACCGGCGCAGTGTCTTCTTTTGCTGTGTCATTGGATGTCTCTGCTGTGCTGCTGTTTGCCGTATTTCCTCCACAGCCTGCCAGTAAAGCTGTCCCCATTGCTGCCACAAGCATCATACTTACGATTCTTCGTTTCATTTACTTTTCCTCCCTTTTTATAAGCACCTTTGGAACACTTTATCTTTTGTGTTCCTGTCTTGTTTACAAGTGATATATTACCGGATTTCAGCTCTGCATTATATTAAATCACTTGAAAAAATATCAGATTCATGACATAATAATGCGAAAATAAAAAACAGGAGTAATGCTATGGAACTTTCAAAAGAATGGTATCACACAGAATTAGCCAACAGTGAATACGATATGCTGCACCGTTCCCCGACTGTTGAATATTCTTTTTACAATGCTGTCAAAACCGGTGACATGGATTCTGTGATACGAAACTGTAAGGAAGATGCCTTCATCGACTTAAAGGGTACCGGTGTCCTTTCCCGTAATCCGCTTACAAATATTAAATATCATTTTGTTGTCACTACCGCTATGATCACGCGCTATTGTATTGATGGCGGATTAGAGCCGGAGCAGGCTTACCGCCTGAGTGATTTTTATATTTTAAGGATGGATTCGTGTACCACCGTCCGGCAGGTGGCAGATCTGCATCATGAAATGGTAAAAGATTTTACCGGAAAAATGATTTTACAGAAAAAAAGTTCTATACTCTCGAAACCGGTCATGCAATGTGTGGATTACATCTATACACACATCAAAGAACGCATTACCATAACCACTTTAGCTGAATATACCGATCTGTCTGAAAGTTATCTCTCGCGCGTTTTCAAACAGAACCTCGGCATATCCATCAGCGATTATATCCGTGAAAAAAAGATTGAAAAGGCAACTCATCTGCTGCGGTATTCTGACAAACCGATCGTCGACATCGCAAACTATCTTTCTTTCTCCTCACAGAGTCATTTCATTCAGATTTTTGAAAACTATACCGGACTGACGCCCAAAAAATACCGGGATAAATATTATAAATCCATGTGGTAATGCATGTTTTCTAAAAAAAGCAGCATACAAAATCTGTATGCTGCTTCTCTCACCCTATCAGTCATTTTTACATGTTACTCTTGAAAAAACACATCAATTCTGTGACATTTTTTTTGGTCAAGTGTTTCAATCACACTCTTCCTTAACCGTACACCATATTCCGGCTCCGGTTCCAATACGACTTTCTCATCGCACACTGCCCGTCTGATCTGCTCTATTCTTAAGTCCTTCTTTTCCGGATTATGCATTATGATCTCAAATTTCTTCCTGGCAAATTCCAGCTTCAATCCAGCACTGCCTTTTTCATCAAACTGTTCCGGCAGCAGAGATGGTGCGATCACCAGATCTCCAAGATCTCCTTTTACACCAAATACCTCTGTGATCATCGTCAGCATATACCAGCTCGCCGCACCTGTCAGATATGCATAAAGTCCTCTGCCTTCATTATCAAAATACTCCGGCAGTCCCGGGTACATTTTACTGTTTTCAAAATTCATTGCGGCTTCTAAAAGTGTCTGCAGAACTTTATGTCCCTCCCGGATAAATCCTCTCTGATACAGTGCATTCGCATACATGACTGTCATATGGGAAAACACTGCACCATTTTCTTTTTCCCCATAGGCAAATCCAAACATTCTTCCGAGATCAAATTTCTCCTCTTTAAAATCTGTATTCAGACGATATCCACCGGCTTTCTGATCAAACAGAAATTTGTCTGCACTCCTGCAGATTTCTTTTACCTGTTCCTCTCCCGCAGTTTTGCTCATGACTGCGAACACCTGTCCTGTCAGCATCATGCGGACTTCATCCTTTTTACTGTACTCAACCGCATTTCCATGATTGTCATAATATCCGTTAAACCAACCCATATCATCCCCGGCACTGATCCATTCTTTCTCTCTGATATGCTGCATCAGCCACTCTGCCTTCTCCACCAGATTCTTTCGTATCTGTTCTGTGGAAACCAGGATCATGCCTCCTTTTACATTATGTTCGCAGAGGCTGGTATATTCGTCCAGCAGTTTCTGCTTTCTGTCCGGACTTTCATATAATTCTGTTCCTTCCGCAAGCAGACATTTCATCTCTTCTGCCATTTCAATTTTACTGATCCCGGTTTTCTCTTCCATATGCTTCAGACAATCTGCAATATCTTTTAAATTTCCAGCATATGCACACGTAAATGCCACACTCTCGCCTTTTTCCCATGCCATGTCAAGTGCATCATTCCAGTCCGCACCGTGCAGTCTCATCTCATTATGCTCTCCGACATCATAAAAAGCACATAGATTCTGCAGTAAAATATGTTCTAAAATTGTTCCAAAATAAATATTTCCACCTGCTGTGCGCTGTTTATTTCCATATGCATGATCCCAGTTATTATCATGTGCAGTACCTCTTTTTGTCTGCAGATCTTTGAAATAGGTTACCTTCTCCAGCAAAATATCAAGATCTCCTGTCTGATCCAGATATAATTTTGTCGTCACAAACGGCCAGAATGCATGATCCATCCATACGCGTGTAATATTATTGCGGTCTGCAATAAATTCTCCCTGTCTGCTGCCAATGATCGTTGCGTTCGTTCCATCCATCCTTACACCGCCATAATTGTCAACGATCATCTGGCGTACTACTGACGGCTCCATGATCAGCAGAGCAAGACAGTCCTGCCAGAGATCTCTCCAGCCACGTCCTCCTTTGCCATAATCATGATATGGTAAAAATGAACAGCCATAAATGCGGCGCAGAACCGGCTGAAAACAGATCCATTTTAAATAATTATCAATGTTTGTATCACCCGTTGAAAAATCAACATTTACTTTGTCCGTCCAGTGTTTTTTTACGGCTTCAAATGCCTTCTCGATCTGTTTTTTCGTACGGTAAGCAGATGTCATTTTCTCAATATTCTGTTTTTCCCCGGAAACCCCTGCAAGTACCAGATACGTGACTGTTTCCTGTGGTTTTAAGGTAACCGGTGCGAAACGCATTCCACCTGCTGCCTCTTTTCCCTGCAGTTTTGTTCCTGCCAGAACACCGTCCTTATCCATTCTTACCGCTTCGGGATTCAGGTAACTTCCCCCTTCCCCGATAAACATTTCCGTTGTCGGATAGAATTTTTCCGGCGCCTCTCCCTCTCCTGTAGATCCATATACAAAATAGACCGTCTGATTTTTCTGATGGCCCCTCTCATCAAAGGAAAGCACCGGGCACACCTCCACGCCATACGTTTTTGTTTCAATTCTGTGCAGCAGCGACGTCACATGACGATGATCCCTGATATTGTCTGCACTCCGTCCATAAAGCGGAATCACAGCAACCGGTGTAATCTTCTGTTCCTGATCCGCTGTATTGGTCAGTTCTGTCATCATTACTTCCATTGTCCCATCTATCGTAACAAAGGAAGTGGTTTCTGCTTTCATTTCATATTCTCTGGATATTCTCGTCAGTTTCTGCCACATAAAACCAGCTTCTAATATGCTTTCATCCTGATCCTTTGTAAATTTTGCCGCTTCCTGCTTCGCCGAGGAACCACAGACGGACCAGCAGCCCTTATTTTCAATACGACACCAGAAATTTCTCGTATTGCGGTTATTATGTAAATTTTCAATACTGACAGGTTCTAACAGAAAATGATTCTGATCTGTCTTGCTGTCTCCTCCGAGATTTGGCGTGATACTGGATTTTAACCCTGTTTCACCTGCCAGCGGAAGATACAGCCCGCTGTAATTTTCCGGATTATGAATACGGAAGGTTCCATTTTTATCTGTAAATTCTATCTTGTTCATAAGACTCTCCCTTCTTTACATGACATATTTTTTACGACATAATCAGTTCTATGTCTGTCTCATCAGTAAGCACAGTCTGCGGAATATAATTATCTTTCATCTCCTGTCCATTCACGAAAAGTTTTTTGCAGCCGCTCTCGGCATGTCCCGGATTTTTTACGGTAATATGCAGATGACATCCCCTGAAATCCTTATCTATCTCAAACAGTTCCCACTCCTTCGGAATCGACGGTGCAATGCGAAGTCCATAAAGGTCAGGACGCATGCCAAGGATTCCCTCCACACAGCCCACCATAACCGTTGATGCTGTCCCAGTCAGCCAGTGTACATGGGATCGTCCAAAATTCGGACTGTCTTTCCCTTCCGTAAACTGCCCATAACAGTATGGCTCTAATCTGCGGATCTCTGCCTTGTCATTCTGCGCTGCCGGAGCGTTCTCCATAAAATAAGTAAATGCCCTCTCCCCATGTCCTCTTAATGCTTCCGCTAAAATGATCCAGCCCTGCGACTGCGAAAAAATACCGGCATTTTCTTTTGTTCCGGCATTGTAAATAACTGCAAGAGCCCCGTCAAATGCATGTTCATGGTATGGAGGATCCATTAAGATTGCTCCATATTCCGTGTTTAACCTGTCATAAACCTGCTGTAATGCACAGTCTGCCTGTTTCTCATCTGCAAGTCCGCTGATCACCGCCCAGCTCTGAGGGTTTAACCACATATTTGCTTCCGGATCAGTACGTTTTCCAATCGTCTCTCCACTCTCCGTAAATCCACGGATAAATCTGTCTTCATCCCAGCAGAGTTCCTGGATCAGATTTCCTAACTTTTTCTGGTTTTCATCCAGAAATGCAATGTATTCCGTATCCTTTTTATGTTCTGCAAAAATGCGTAAAATTGTCATTGCATAATAAAACTGAAATGCAACAAACGTTGACTCTCCATCTTTTCCAAGTCTTAAACAGTCATTCCAGTCTGCATAGAGTCCGGCTGGCATGCTGTGCTTTCCTAGATGGTTCATGGAAAAATCAATCGCACGTTTCAAATGTTCATAAACCGTTCCTTCATCTTTATTTGCAAATGGAATTACCTCATCCATAAATGCAGTATCGCCCGTTTCTGATACATATTTGTATACTGTCGGGAACAGCCAGAGTGCATCATCTGCCCGGTAAGCCGGATGTCCTGTTTCCTGTACATAAGAAGCATCGTCCGGTGTATCTTCATGTCCTGGATTGTGTGTAAATTTAACCAGTGGAAGTCCTCCTCCGTTATCCACCTGTGCGGAGAGCATAAAACGGATTTTATCTACTGCCATTTCCGGTGCCAGATGAATCACACCCTGAATATCCTGTACCGTATCGCGGTAACCATATCCATTTCTTAAACCGCAATAAGTAAAAGATGCCGCTCTTGACCAGATAAATGTCATAAAGCAGTTATATGCATTCCAAGTATTGATCATAGTGTCAAATTCCTTGCTCGGTGTCTTAACCTGGAAATGGGAAAGTTTTCCATGCCAGTATGCCGTCAGTTCTTCCAGTTCTTTTTTACATACTTCCTCTGTGTTCTCATATCCTGCTACAATTTCAGCCGCCTCATCGTCTTCTTTCATTCCCACAAGAAACGCGATTTCCCTGGTTTCTCCCGGTTTCAGATGAAGTACGGTGGAAATGGCTCCGCAGCCGTTTTCATTATAATTTCCCCTGTTATTTAAAACGCCGTCTTCTACCCCTTTGGGATTTCCATATCCATGATATCTGCCAAGGAATTCTTCTTTTTCTCCACACCAGGAATCAGCTTTTGCCCCAGCAAGTCCGAAAAACCGGTTGATCACGGTCTTATGGTCAATTTCTTTTCCATTTTCAATCTTATCAAGATTTGCATGGATCATCTGGCGGATGCGGTTTTCACAGAAAACTGTCCTTGTGATAAACTGTGAATATTGGAGATTTACCTGATCCTGCTCATAATTACTGTTATTCGTAAATTCCGCATAACCGGTCACGGTCAGCTCCCTTTCCCGGTCAGAATCGTTTGTAATGCCAAGATTCCACACTTCATATGACTGATCTAACGGAACATAGTACCGCACTTCTGAACTGATACCGTCATACACAGCTTTCATCTTTGTATATGCAGTGCCATGATGGCACTCGCTCTTATAAGTATCTAAACTTTTTCCAACCGGCTGCCATGATGCAGACCAGTAATCTCTGTTTTCATTATCCCTGATATAAATATATCTGCCCGGTTCATCAAACTGGTTAAAGACATACCTTAAAATTCTTCCGTTTGCTCCTGATTTTGCAAAACTATATCCCCCTGCATTATTGGATATAATTGCTCCATACTCCGGCGAACCAAGATAGTTGACCCATGGTGCCGGTGTATCCGGTCTTGTGATCACATATTCTTTTTTACTTTCATCAAAATATCCGTATTTCATACTGCCCCTCCATAATTATACTATTTCATTCCTGCTTTCTATTGCTATGATACCTTAACTATAAAGGTTATCTGAAAATAGTTATACAAAATATGTCCTTAAAATAACAGATTCATGACCTGTCCTTTGCAGATATACTATGGTCAAAAAAATTTTCAATATATCAGAAAATTACCGGATATTTTTGTGTACTTTTTAATTTATAAGACGTAATTTCCTATAAATCAAAAAAGGAATCCCATATCTGGGATTCCCACATTTTTTTATTTTCTATGCAATGGCTGTTTTCTTCTGTTATTTCAAAAATCCAAACAGCCCTTTTTTCTCATATGGTTCTTTTCTGACTGCACCTGACTCATATCCTGTTCCGTCAATGACAGCCTTTAATTCCTGCTCATCAATATCCTGCTCCGTGATGATCACGGTCTGTTTTTTACTGTGAGAGGAAGATACTTTTTTAACCGGAAATGCGCCGCGAACAGCTTCATTTACATGATTTTCACACATCCCACACTGCATTCCATCCACATCCACTGTAATCTTAAACATGAATTTCTCCATTTCTGCACATGAAACATCCCTGCTCCACACCGCTTTGTCATATTACCACATATGATTTTTCATCCACACTGCTTTAATTCCTGCAATGTTTTTCTGATCTGTCAGCCCGCTTCCTCACAGTCGCAGGACTGTACTACGACGCTTTTAATTCTTTGTTTATCGATATAACCACATGCTTTCAAACCTGCAAGCACTACCGCATTCCAGCTTTTTGCCGATAATTCCTTTATGGTATCATCATCAAGTTCGATCGTACATGCCTTTTCTCTGTCACATACCGCCCCACATGCGATACGATACATATTTTTTCTACTGATAGCCCCGATTTCTTCTAATAAATTGACCATGCGATAAACAGTTGCCGCCCCGATTCCCGGATCAACTTCTGCTGCTCTGTAATAGATTTCCTTGCAGCAAGAACAATCTTCATTGAGAATCACGTCCAGCAGCATCAGACGCTGCTTGGTAATACGACAACCCTGTTCTCTCAATCTTTGAATGACAATTTCTTTCTGCATCTGGGTTCTGTGGTAATTTGCCGTTTCATGATTTTTCTTTTTCTGACTGTTTACTCCTGCCGTCATGGTCTCCTCCTATATTAATGACAGTGCCCTCCGCACTGACTGCAATCGCCTCCGCACTGAAGGGATTTTCCGTTTTTCTTATCGCGAACCATGCTGCGGATGATAAGTCCCACAATTACCACAACTACTGCTCCCGTTACAACTGTTCCCATAAGATAATCCTCCTTGTTTTCCGAAGGAAAATGCCTGCTATGCCTGCATAGCATGTGCCTCTGCAGGAGCAGAGGATTTTCCTTCTTATTATGAATATGGCTGCCATGTCAACACACACGGCAGCCACCTTAGAAGCAGTGCTTATCTTGCGCCTGCCATGCCTTTTACATTTACTTTTAATGTATTGCTCTCTTTGTAAGGTCTGAATAACAGATATAAAAGACCGATTACAAGTACGAAAGCAACAACAGTTCCAATACCGAATGTACCGGTTGTGATCAATGTACCGATCTGGTAGATACATAAGGATACTACATATGCTAAACCACACTGATATCCGATTGCAAACCAGAACCATTTTGTATTGTTCATCTCTCTCTTGATAGCTCCCATTGCAGCGAAGCAAGGTGCGCATAAGAGGTTGAATACCAGATAGCCGTATGCAGCTACCGGAGTCATAACAGCAGCAAGGTTGCCCCAGAATTCAGTACCATCTTCTGCAACTTCTGCGAAACCAAATAACATACCGAATGTTGCTACGACGTTCTCTTTTGCGATCAGACCGCTGATTGCTGCAACTGCCATCTTCCAGCCGTTACCACTCTGTGTCCATCCAAGCGGAGTAAAGATCCAGCCGATTGCAGAACCGATCTTTGCAAGGATACATTCTGCCTGGGCAGCCTCAAGAGCAGCACCCTCAAGTCCATCGAAACTTAACATACCAAAGCCTGCATCTGTCCATCCGAAGTTCATCAAGAACCATAAGATGATGGTTGATAACGTGATGATCGTACCAGCTTTTTTGATGAAAGACCAGCCACGCTCCCACATACTTCTTAATACGTTGCCAACTGTCGGCCAGTGATATGCCGGAAGCTCCATAACGAATGGTGCCGGATCGCCAGCGAACATTTTTGTTTTCTTTAAAATAATGCCGGAGCATACGATTGCTGCCACACCTACGAAGTATGCGCTCCATGCAACCCATCCTGCATTGTCGAAGAAAGCACCTGCGATCAAAGCGATAATTGGGAGTTTTGCTCCGCAAGGAATAAAGGTTGTTGTCATGATCGTCATTTTACGGTCACGGTCGCTCTCAATTGTTCTTGATGCCATAACACCAGGAACACCACATCCACTACCGATCAGCATCGGAATGAATGATTTTCCTGAAAGTCCGAATTTGCGGAATACACGATCCATGATGAATGCGACACGTGCCATGTAACCACAGGACTCTAAGAATGCAAGGAACAGGAACAGTACTAACATCTGCGGTACGAAACCAAGTACTGCACCTACACCGGAGATCACACCATCTACGATCAGACCTGTCAGCCAGTCAGCACATCCGATGTTTTCAAATAAACTCTGTGCACCAGGGATGATCCATTCACCAAACAGCGTATCATTTGTCCAGTCTGTTAAGATAGAACCAATCGTTGTTACAGATACATAATATACCAAAAACATTACAACTGCAAAGATCGGAATTGCAAGCCAGCGGTTTGTCACGATACGGTCGATCTTATCAGAAGTTGTAAGTTTCTCTTTGCTGCTCTTTGAAACACATTCGCCAATGATGGATGAAATGTATACATAACGCTCGTTTGTAATAATACTCTCAGTATCATCATCAAACTTATCTTCCATTTCCTTGATCTCATATGATACATCCGGAACAGATTTCATCTGCTCTTTGATCTTGTCATCTTTCTCTAATAACTTGATCGCAAAGAAACGTTTCTGATCCTCTGAAACAATACCGCTCAGTTTGTTCTCAACCTCTGTGATCACATCTTCTGCATCTTTAGAGAACTCATGTACCGGAACCATGTTCTTCTTCTGCTGTGCAAGTGCAACTGCCTTCTCAGCTGCTTTCTGGATACCGGTTCCCTTTAATGCAGAAATCTCAACGACTTCACACCCAAGCTTTTTGCTTAATTTGTCAATATGTATCTTATCACCGTTCTTCTCAACAAGATCCATCATGTTGATTGCCATAATAACCGGAATGCCAAGTTCCATCAACTGTGTGGACAGGTAAAGGTTACGCTCAATGTTTGTACCATCTACGATATTTAAGATAGCGTCCGGTCTGTCTCCGATTAAGTAATTACGGGCTACGACCTCCTCAAGCGTATATGGGGATAAGGAATAAATACCCGGTAAGTCCATGATGACAACATCCTTATGTCCCTTTAATTTACCTTCTTTTTTTTCTACTGTTACTCCAGGCCAGTTACCTACGAATTGGTTAGAGCCAGTCAAAGCATTAAATAAAGTTGTTTTTCCGCAGTTTGGGTTACCTGCGAGTGCAATTTTTACTGCCATAACTTTTCTCCTTTTATTTTTAGTTTGCTGTAACTTGCTTTTGTTTGCTACGGCTTGCTTTCGTTTGCTATAGCTTGCTTTAGTTTGTCTTTTCTGTCTTTTGTTAGCATTTGCTAACGCCAGGGCAAAAAAATTACTCTACCTCGATCATCTCAGCATCTGCTTTTCTTAAGGATAATTCATATCCTCTTACAGTTACTTCGATCGGATCACCAAGCGGTGCAACTTTTCTTACATAGATATCAACACCCTTTGTGATGCCCATGTCCATAATTCTTCTCTTGACCGGGCCCTCGCCAGTCAGTTTTTTGACCTTTACGGTACTGCCGCAGGCTACTTCTTTCAACGTCTTCATCGTTTCGCTCCTTTTCATTTTTGTATCATGAAACTGCGCTGTTGCAACAGTTTTATACCATAATTTTATTCGCCATGTCTTTTCCGATCGCAACTCTTGAATCCTTGATGTTGACGATCATATTACCGTCGATCTCTGATATGACTGTAACTTCTCCGCCTGGAACAAAGCCAAGATTCTCTAAAAATCTTCTGGTTTCTTCTTTTCCACCGACTTTTTTAATCGTACTCGGTTCTCCTGTGTTTAACATAGTAAGCGGCATCATTTCTTCCTCTTTTCTCCTACTGTATTGATAATGATTTTCATTTCTTACGTTGGTTAGTATATTCTAACGTTTATTAGATGTCAATAACATTATTGATATTTTTTCTCATTAATTTTCATTTCATGAAAAAAAGCGGATATTACAGAGACTTTTTTCACAGTTTATCGTCAAATTGCACAATAAAGTATGAAAATTTCAAGTCATTTGACTTTCAGTCTGACATGAAATTGCAGTTTTTCTATCCTATCCGTTTTATGTTTCATATAAATTGATTCAATTTATTAAATTCGGAAGTTATCAATTTCCTTGCAATAGAAAACAACATTCTGATTTACTCACTATTTCGCAATTACTATTTTCAAAGTGATACCCCCATTTGACAAAAGTTCTGTCACATCACCTTCTGGAATATTCATTTTCCCCAGTCTGGTATATGTCCATGAATTTGATCCATAAAGCCATACATTTTTTTCAATGTGAATCGGTTGAAATATCATACCTGCTCTTTTCTCAGAATCTTCCATATGATTGATCGTTGCTAATACTGCATTATGTCCAATCAGGACTCCATCCTCTATATAAATACCACCCTGATCCTGAAACTTACATCCTGCATTAATAAAAACATTTTTACCTATATGGATATTTCGTCCGCAGTCTGTATAAAACGGAGGAAACATTCCAAAACTTTCATCTATTTTTTGTCCGGTAAGTTCTGACATAAGCTGTACTATTTCTTCTTTTGTATGATATTTGTTATTCAGCTCCATCGTTATTTTTAATGCCCTTTGAGACAACTCGTGCATGACCAGATGTTCTTCACTTCCTGCATCTACGATATATCCGGGTTTCATATTACTCAAATATTCCTCATATGTCATGACTAACCAACCCCATTTTCTTTAAAAAATTTCTGGACTTTATCAAATGGGATCACATCCAGATTATCGTAAAGATCTGTATGAACAGCCCCCGGAATTGTAAGCAGCTCTTTATTGGATGTGTACTTGCTGTCCTTAATCATATTCTCATAAGCGTCTTTTCCAAAATAATAGCTATGCGCTTTTTCTCCATGAATAATAAGGACTGCACTTCTGATCTCATTACTGTACTTTAATATTGGCTGATTTATAAATGACATACAGCCAATACTGTTCCAGCCATCATTGGAATTCAGGCTCCTTTTATGATAACATCTGCCTTTATAATACTCACTGTAATCTTTTACGAAGAAAGGTGCATCTTCCGGAACCGGAAGGGGAACACAACCACCGCCTCTTGAATATTCGCCTTTACGGTATTCTTCTGTCCTGAGGGTATTCAGTGACTGTTTCTTTGCATAACGTGCTTCTTCACTGTCCTCAGAATCAAAGTATCCATTCGCATTTACTCTTGTCATATCATACATGGTAGAAGCAACGGTTGCTTTTATTCTTGTATCCAACGCAGCTGCGTTAAGAGCCATTCCACCCCAGCCGCAGATTCCAATGATTCCTATTTTATCCGGATCCACATCTTCCCGAACAGAAAGGAAATCAACAGCAGCCATAAAATCTTCTGTATTAATATCCGGAGATGCCATAAATCTTGGATAGCCTCCACTTTCCCCCGTAAAAGAAGGGTCAAATGCAATTGTTAAATATCCTCTTTCAGCCATTGTCTGTGCATATAATCCGGAACACTGTTCTTTGACTGCCCCAAATGGTCCGCTTACGGCAATCGCAGGATATTTCCCAGATGCATTTTTCGGTTTATACAAATCTGCGGCAAGTGTGATTCCATAACGATTTACAAATGTCACTTTCTTATGGTCTACTTTTTCACTCTGTGGAAAAGTTTTATCCCATTCAGATACCAGCTTTAATTTTTCTGTTTTTAACATATTTAACATCCTCCATATGCAAAATTTCTTGTAATTACACTAACAATAGTATATGATATAAATATCTTACAACCTAAAGTTAACTTTAGGTCAAGCATAAATTTGAAAGAAGGTTTTTTATGTATACAATCGGTCAGGTCTCTGCAATGTTTAATCTTCCTGTTTCTACATTAAGGTATTATGACAAGGAAGGCTTTTTCCCTAATCTGGAACGCAAGGGAAATATCCGTTATTTCAGCGATAATGAATTAGAAGCACTTCGTATCATTGAATGTCTGGAGAAATCCGGTCTTGAGATAAAAGATATAAAGCAATTTTTTATCTGGGTATCTGAAGGCAGCTCCAGCTATGAAAAAAGGAAAGAATTATTTGAAACCAGAAAATCAGCTGTTGAAACTGAAATTCAGGAACTTCAAAAAACTCTCTCCCTCTTAAAATTCAAGTGCTGGTATTACGAAACAGCAATGAAAGATGGTAACGAAGATGCTATAAATGCCATGTTGCCTGACAAACTTCCAAAAAATATACAGAAACTATATGATAAAGGGCATGACTGATTTTTGCTTTCTCCATCAAACTAGAATTTATCTTTTCTTATAGGTAATTACGATTCCAATAATAGAAGCAATAAAAGCAAGTGGTGCTAATCTCACAAAGACAAATTCAAATCCATGTAATATGGTTCCTGCAACTGCAAACTCTGGGTTATTATAATCCCACCTTAGATAAAAACTTTGCATAACTGCAAAAGCAATAAAAGCAAGCACTATAAACGCACATAACGTGATAAGTATCCAACGAATCGTTTTTACTTTGAACATATTTCTCTTTGCCAGCTGTAAATTAATTACCTCTAATTTTTCAGAGATTGCTTTTAGGTCATCTGTCATCGGCTCCATTACAGTTTCTCCAAGCAATACGCTTACAGAAGTATCCAATTCATCTGCCAATGTAATTAACATATCCGAATCTGGAACTGATAAACCATTCTCCCATTTTGATACAGTCTGTCTTACTACGTTCAGTTTAATTGCAAGTTCTTCTTGTGATAGTCCTTTTGACTTTCTAATTCTTTTAAGATTATTACTTAACATAATCTTTTCCTCCTTGATTTTGATAATTCAACTCTACATTCAAAAGAGCCATTGCCACAAGCAACACATATTAACATCCGCTTATTTACGGACTTTTCGCAGACAAATTCCGATTTCACGACATCATTTCTAATACAGATTATACTATATTTTTTTAATTCAGTCCACGCATTATGCCTAACAGGTATAGATACCTGATGCAAAAATAATATTTAATTATCCTCATCTCTTATTTTTGCGACCATCAACACTCTCCGATACTGCCGCATTTTTTCTGCACCTACCAGTGTAAAGTATCGTTTTACATCCTGATCAGTCAGACCTTCTTCAATGCCTTTTATAATCTCTTCCTGTTCTTCTGGTGATAGCTCACTAGAATATCGTCTAAAGCAATCAATAATGTCTCCTGATAAGTCCCATTGTTCTCTATTGGAATCTACAGAAACTATAGATGGATCAGAACTGCTCCATGTAGCCCCAGTATTCGATAATTTACACTTAAAACGGCATAACTCGTTATGAACTTTACCAAATATTACTGGATGCTGCCATACAGCCGGATGTACTTTTCTTACCTCACTTTTTTAATCACATCATAAGTATATTTTGGTGTTAAACAATTTTCATTAGCATTAATAATTAAATAAGTATCCTCTGGATTAATAAACAAATCCATTTGAGTACAAATGGTTTTTCCACTATTTACATAGACTTTATAATTTGTGTTATCATGTGCTGTTCTATTGCTCACAAAACAATAAGTCACATTACAAAAATATCCCCTATTTAATTCTCTTGGTACAATTTTAGGTATATCTGTTGCAACTATTCCTATTCCTACCCTTGAAGTTATGTCATCATCTTGATATGAATAACTTCCTATTTTTTTATATGATTTAATACTTTTTGTGTTCCATTCCTATTCTCTTTCCATAAATTATCATCATACATATCATAGCCATCTATATTATCTATTTCCTGAAAAATTTTCAGCATGATCCAATCTCGCAGACCGTTTCAAAAACGGTCTGTTTTTTTATCCCATCATATCCACATCAAACCAGATAGATGGATAGATTATTATATATATT
>OGRG01001112.1_pt1 | contig 20191 bp, 12 predicted proteins | sample 1553501 | NCBI WGS metagenome assembly OGRG01 (sample SAMEA2580018, study PRJEB22360) | human gut metagenome | biome: human gut; feature: human-associated habitat; material: faeces | place: Denmark | collected 2008/2010 | reverse complement strand
CCTCAAGAGCCAACTATTCCTATATATAATCAGTTATTGAATAAATTAGACTCAAAAGGCGATAGTATTCAATTTGAAGATGATACTTATTTTAAAGATCTAATTGAATCTATAAAAGCTTATTTAATAGAATATCCAAAGAAGAAAAACTTCCCAGTAAGTGTATATAAAGCTGCATATGAATTAGTTGAATTTGCAACAAATCAATTTGAAGAAAATACGAAAAAAGTTGAAGAATTAATTCGCCAAAGAGAAGAAAATATTGCATTAGCAGGACAATTAAAAGACTTAATTGAAGCTGTAGAAAACAAAACTGATGATTGGAAAGATAGAATTTCTGAAGCTGAAGAAGAAGGCAAATTTTCAGAAGATGTTATAGATACTTTAAAACTTGTTGGAAAAGATAAAACAAGAAAAAGTCAAAATTACCAAGATGCTATAAAATTATTAAATGCAAGAGTAAATAACTTAGAATCAAATCTTCATATTGAAATAGATATGGAAAGAATTGAAGATAGATCTAAAGCTTTAAGTTATATCGGAATTGAAGTTGCAGAAGCATTGAAAGTAATTCCAAAACCAGTAGATTTGGGTACTGCTGTAAGTGAAGCTGAAAAGGTACAAGAAGAAGTAAAAATTGAAGAAATTTCAGAAGCACAAGAAGCTGAAAAGATTGAAGAGAAGAAAGTAGAAAAAGTTGTAGAAGCTCCAAAAGAAAAAGCTACTGAGAAAAAGGTTGTTTCACAAGTTGTTGATATTGAAGAAACGAAACCAATAAATGAATTAGTAGATATGTATGAAGAAAATAATAAAGCAGAAGAATATGAAAAATCAATTATGTTTGAAAAGAAACCATCTTTATGGCAAAAATTCAAAAAATCAAAATTTGCAAGAGCTATATCATATGTTTTCAAAATTAGAATTAGAATTGAGTTACCAAATGCTTTACCAGAAGGTAGAGGAGAATAAAATAAATATTCTATATTAGTAGTTGAATAGAAGAGAAAAAAACGAATGTATGTTGTAATAGTACATTCGTTTTTTATATTAAATAATATTTTCATATTTGTTTCCATGAAGATATATATCTAAAATTCGTAAATTTTCATCATTATCATCTTTATGAAAAACAATTTCAATATAATCTTTTGGAAGAGCATCTTTTATCAATTCTCCCCATTCAATAATAGAAATTCCAGAATTAAAATATTCATCTCCACCTATTGCGTAAAATTCATCAACATCTTCAAGACGATAAACATCAAAATGGAAAATTGAAATATTTGAATTTTTATATTCGTTTACTATAGTAAATGTAGGGCTTGAAATTTCTTTATCAAGGTTAAAATAACTTAAAAAGCCTTCTGTAAATTTTGTTTTTCCAGAACCTAATTCTCCTGTAAGAACAATTATATCACCTATATTCAATTTACTTGCTATTTGTACAGCAAGTTTTTTTGTTTCATTTTCATTATGTGAAATATATCTAATACTTTTCATTTTTCTATCCTTTCAATAGCTATATTTTACAATAATTTATGAAATTTGTAAAGAAGTAACAAATATTGAAAAAGAAAATCATAATATCCAAGAATTGAATAAAAAAATTCACCATTGCCAATAATAGTAATAAAAAGCGCAAGGAGTGGATTTTCTGTGAAAAAATATAAAAATTTGAAGATAGAAGGGGCAATTCTAAATGAAAAGCAATTAGAAGAATATTTAAAAAAGATATCATTACAACATAATATTGGAAAAAAATCAGATAAATTAACATATCCAATACCTCAACTATTGGAAAATTATAATATTATCAAAATAGTATATAATTTATTAAATGAACATATAAAGCTTGGAATAACAATTAATCCAGCAGGGGAATGGATTCTAGATAATTTCTATATTATAGAAGAAGTTATACAACAAATTGAAAAAGAACTAACAATGAAAAAATATGTTAATTTTGTAGGAATACAAAATGGGCAATATGCAGGATTTGCAAGAATACATGTACTTGCATCTGAAATTGTAGCATATACAGATAATATAATAAGAAGTGAATCATTAGAAAAATATTTAACATCATATCAAAATAAAAGAGCATTAAATATGGACGAAATATGGAATATAGGTATATTTTTACAAATTGCAATTATTCAAAATATAACAGATATTTGTATAAAAATTTATAATAGTCAAGTCCAGAAATATAAAGTTAAAAATATTATAGAAAGATTAGTTGAAAAAAAGGATAGAAATAAATTAGAATTTAAGCCAATATCAATGAATAAACTAGAAAAACAAGATTTTCAAGATATAAACTATTCTTTTATTGAATATATGTCATATTGTTTAAAAAAATATGGAAAAAAAGCATATGGATATTTAAAAATATTAGAAGAAGAAACAGAAAAAGCAGGAATAACAGTACAAGATGCAATTCAAAAAGAACATTTTGATATTGCGATATGTAAAACATCTATGGCTAATTGTATTATAAGTATGAAAAAAATACAAAGAATAAATTTCCTAGAAATATTTGAAAAAATAAATGGAGTTGAAGAAATATTAAATCGAGATCCAACTAACATATATAATAAGATGGAATATAAAACAAAAGAATTATATAGAAACAATATTAAAGAATTAGCCAAACAATCAAATATATCAGAAATATATATATCTAGAAAAATACTAGAACTATGTCAAAGACCAAATTTGAAAGAGAAACAAAAACATATTGGATATTATTTAATTGATGATGGTAGAAAAGAGTTATGTTATGAATTAGGAATAAATGAAAAAAAGCTAAGTTATAATGTAAAAACACAGATATATATTTTAGCTATAATAATATTTACAATTTCGATTTCAGTATTTTTATCGAAAACAGTAGTAAAAGATAATTTAATAAAAACAATAATTACAATATTACTTTTGATATTACCAGTATCAGAATTTGTTGTTCAAACAATAAATAGAATTTTAAGTAAATATGTAAAAAATAAAATTATACCTAAAATGGATTTTTTTGAAGGAATAGATAGTGAAAATAGCACATTTGTTGTAATACCAACTATTATAAAATCAAAAGAAAGAGTAAGAGAACTATTTAGAAAATTAGAAGTGTTTTATTTGGCCAATAAATCAAAAAATATATATTTTGCATTATTAGGAGATTGTTCTGAAAGTGATAAAAAAGAAGAAAAATTTGATAAAGAAGTAATAGATGAAGGTTTACTACAAGTACAATTATTAAATGACAAATATCATAAAGATACTGAATTTCCAATTTTTCATTTTTTATATAGAGAAAGAGAGTTTAACAATTCAGAAGAAAAATATCTTGGATGGGAGAGAAAAAGAGGGCTTTTAATACAATTTAATGAATATATATTAAAACACAGTAAAAATAAATTTAAGATAAATACAATAAATCAAGATATATTACCAAAAATAAAATATGTAATAACATTAGACGCAGATACTGAATTACCGCTTAATACAGCTTTTGAATTAGTAGGAGCAATGGCACATATTTTAAACAAACCAGAATTAGATGTAAACAAAAATATTGTGAAAAAAGGACATGCACTTTTACAGCCAAGAGTAGGCGTAAATTTGAATGATAGTAATAAAAATGTATTTACAAAAATATTTGCTGGTGCAGGTGGAATTGACAATTATACAAATGCAATTTCAGATGTATATCAAGATAATTTTGATGAAGGAATTTTTACAGGAAAAGGAATTTATGATTTAGAAATATTTTCAAAAGTTTTAACAAATGAGATACCAGAAAATACAGTCTTAAGTCATGATTTATTAGAAGGTTGTTATTTAAGATGTGGACTTGCATCAGATATAATTTTTTTAGATGGATATCCAGCAAAATATTTAAGCTTTATGAATAGACTTTCACGTTGGATTAGAGGAGATTGGCAGATAAAAAAATGGCTAAAAAGTAAATTAAATACACTTTCAAAATTTAAAATTTTAGATAATTTAAGAAGAAGTCTAATTGAAATTTCAGTAATAATTTTATTAATATGGAATTTACTATTTTTAAATAAGAATAAAACACTTTCATTAATAAGTTTAGGAATTATAATTTATCCATTTATATTAGAATTTTTTTCAAAAATTTTTTCTATTAGAGAAGGAGAAAAAAAGCAAAAAACATTTAATCCTCAAATAGATGGAATAAAAGGAACTATTTATAGAGCAATTATAACATTAGGCTGTTTACCATATAAAGTATATGTCTCAAGCAAAGCAATATTCAAAACATTATATAGATTAATGATTTCACATAAAAACATGTTAGAATGGACTACATCTGAAGAAGCAGAAAAGCAAACAAGAACAGATTTAAAAACATATTATGACACAATGTTTGTAAATGTAATTTTTGGAATAATCACAATATATGTATCATGTTTGTATTTTAATTTATTTACATTAATTCTTGGATTATTGTGGATAATTACACCATATATAATGTGTAAAATTAGTGAAATAAATGAAGAAAAACAAATTGAAATAAGTGAAGATGATAAGAAATATTTAAAAGATATTGCTCAAAAAACATGGCAATTTTTTAAAGATTATATAACAGAAGAAAATAATTATTTAATGCCAGATAATTATCAAGAAGATAGAAGAAATATTTTAGTAAATAGAACATCTTCAACAAATATTGGATTATCTCTGTTAGCAGTAATTTCAAGTTATGATATGGGATTTGAAAAAAATGAGGATATTATAAATTTATTGGAAAAAATAATAAATACAGTGTATGAATTACCAAAATGGAATGGACATTTATTCAATTGGTATAATGTAAAAACAAAAAAGCCATTATATCCTAAATATGTATCAACAGTTGATAGTGGAAATCTAATAGGGTATTTATATACTACAAAATCATTTTTAGAAGAAAATATTGAATTTGATAAAGAAAAAATAAGTAATATGATTGAAAAGATAAATTATATTATTGAGCAAACAAATTTCAAGGTATTATATAATAATGAACAAAGAGTGTTTTCAATAGGATTTAATGTAGAAGAAAATAAATTAACAGATTCATATTATGATTTATTAGCATCTGAAGCAAGACAAGCAAGTTTTGTAGCAATTGCCAAAAAAGATATTTCGCCAAAACATTGGGGAAATTTAAGTAGAACATTAACAGTATTAAAGAAATACAAGGGATTGGTATCTTGGTCTGGAACAGCATTTGAATATTTAATGCCAAATATAAATATGAAAAGATATAAGGGAAGTTTATTAGATGAATCTAGTAAATTTGCAATAATGAATCAACTAGAATATAGTCAAAAAGTAGGAATACCATGGGGAATGTCTGAAGCGGCATTTAATTTAAAAGATTTGCAAGGAAATTATCAATATAAAGCATTTGGAATTCCATGGTTAGGGCTAAAAAGAGGATTAGAAGATGATATTGTAATTTCAAGTTATGGAACTATATTAGCAATTTCAGATGTTCCAAATGAAGTTGTTCAAAATTTAAAAATATTAGAAAAAGAAGGAATGAAAGGAAAATATGGCTTTTATGAATCAATAGATTATACACCTGAAAGATTAGAAAAAGGAAAAAAATCTGAACCAGTAAAAACATATATGGCACATCATCAAGCATTAATACTACTTTCATTAAATAATTACTTCAACAATCAGATATTCCAGAAAAGATTTTCACAAAATGCAGAGATAGAGGCAGTAAATATATTATTACAAGAAAGAATGCCTGAAACATTTATAATAACAAAGGAAAATAAACAAAAGCCAGAAAAAATTAAATATAAAGATTATGAAAACTATAGTGTTAGACAATATAACAAAATTGATAATAGAATTATAAGAGGAAATTTAATAGGAAATGAAAAATATACAATTGCAATAAATCAAAATGGAGAAGGGGTAAGTAAATTTGGAGATAATTATATAAATAGATATAAAAGAACAGCAGATTATCCACAAGGAATTTTTATATGTGTTAAAGATGTAAAAAATAATGAAATAGAATATATGACAGGAAACAAAAATTGTAATAAATATGTTATAAATTTTGCACCAGATAAAAGTCAATTTGAAAAAGAAAAAAATCAATTAAAAAGTAGATTGTCAATTATAACAGATGCAAATGAGCCTGTTGAAATAAGAAGAGTTGAATTAGAAAACTTATCACAAGAAGAAAAAATATTAGAGGTTGTATGTTATTTTGAGCCAGTACTTTCAAGAAAAGAACAAGATTATGCACATCAAGCTTTTAATAATTTATTTTTAGAATATGAATATGATGATGTGAATGATACAATGGTTGTCAAAAGAAGAAAAAGAGGAAAAAATGAACAAAATTTATATTTAATTGCAAAATTACAAACAGATATAGAAAAAATTGGTGAAACAGAATATGAAATAAGTAAAGAAAAACGAAGGAAAAGTTAATTTTCTTTTGTTTTAGAATTAGATTAGAAATTACGTTAGAGGAATTTTGGGAGGTAACGAAGTGAAACCATACAGAGAATTAAGCAAAGAAGAATTACTGGCATTACAGGCAGAATTACAGGCAGAATACGATGCGGAGAAAGAAAAGAGCCTGAATCTGGATATTTCAAGAGGTAAACCAGGAAAAGAACAGCTTGATTTATCTATGCCTATGATGGATGTTTTAAATGCAGAGTCTGTTCTTGCAAGTGAGAATGGCACAGATGTAAGAAATTATGGTGTGTTAGATGGGATTCCAGAAGCAAAAGAACTCATGGCAGGTATGGTAGGTGCAAAGCCTTCCCAGATGATTGTACTTGGAAACTCCAGCCTTAACATTATGTATGACTGTGTAGCAAGAGCAGAAATTTTCGGAATCATGGGAAATACTCCGTGGTCTAAACTTGACAAAGTAAAGTTCTTATGTCCAGTGCCAGGCTATGACAGACATTTTGGTGTGACAGAGCAGTTTGGTATTGAGATGATTAACGTGCCAATGACAGAAGATGGTCCAGATATGGATGTCGTAGAAGATTATGTGAATAATGACCCTGCTGTAAAGGGAATCTGGTGTGTACCAATGTTCTCCAATCCAGGTGGAGTTGTTTACTCAGATGAGACAGTAAAGAGATTTGCAAACTTAAAACCAGCAGCAAAGGATTTCCGTATTTTCTGGGATAATGCATATGGTATCCATTATCTTTATGACAGACCAGAAAGTGAACAGCCACATATTTTAAATATTTTAGAAGAGTGCGAGAAGGCTGGTAATCCAGATATCGTCTATGAATTCTGCTCCACTTCAAAGATTACCTTCCCAGGTGCAGGTGTGGCAGCAATGGCTTCATCTGAAGCAAACATCGCAGATATCAAGTCTAAACTCAAATGGCAGACAATCGGACCAGATAAGATTAATCAGCTTCGTCATGTGAGATATTTTAAAGACATTAATGGAATGAAAGACTACATGAAAAAACATGCAGCAATCATCCGTCCAAAGTTTGAGGCAGTATTAGAGACATTAGAAAAAGAACTTGGCGAGTTAGGAATCGCATCCTGGAGTAAACCAGTTGGAGGATATTTCATTTCCTTTAACGCAGAAAAGGGATGTGCGAAAGCAATCGTAGCTAAATGTAAAGAGGCAGGTCTTGTACTTACTGGAGCAGGTGCAGCTTATCCTTATGGAAATGACCCGGAAGATTCTAATATTCGAATCGCACCAACATTACCACCAATAGAAGAATTAAAGGTTGCAACAGATTTATTTGTAACATGTACAAAGCTTGTAACAGTAGAAAAATTTCTTAGCGAGATGGAATAAAGCTAAAAACTATTTCTGCTTTTAAGTTGTGGTAGATTTTGCAGAATAGATAAAAGAATAACAAATATTTTGAAAAGAGAGATATTTTTGCAGTTTGTGTTAAAACTGGAACGATATCTTTCTTTTTTTGTGGTTGAAAGAGGGGAGATTTTTGGATAAAATGAAGAACATAACAAAAAAGTTGTACAAAATTGGATACATATATTCTCATATGCATTTCCTTGTGATATAATTAACACATTAAGGGCAATTACAACTTTAACCAAATAGGGAGGTATCTATGAGAGGAGTAGAAACAAGAATTCAGGAAATCAGACATGCTGTATTTACTGAAGTAGCCAAGATGGCTTACGAAGAGGGACCTGTTGATAAAAAGATTGAGGCACTGCCTTACAAAATCATTCCAGGAGAGACTGGTAACTTCAGAAATGATGTTTTCCTTGAAAGGGCAATCGTAGGAGAGCGGCTTCGAATGGCAATGGGCCTGCCATATAGAGGAGCAGCAGAACCAGCACCAGTATCTGATGGAATTATGGAAGCAGATAAGCCAGAAGGTTACTACACTCCACCACTCATTAATGTAATCAAGTTCGCATGTAATGCATGTGATGAAAAGAAAGTACATGTAACAGATGGATGTCAGGGATGTCTGGCACATCCTTGTATGGAAGTATGTCCAAAGAAGGCAATCTCTCTTGACCGTGTAACTGGTAAGTCCATTATTGATCAGGATGCCTGTATCAAATGTGGACGATGTGCAACAGTATGTTCCTATAATGCGATTATTGTTCAGGAACGTCCTTGTGCAAAAGCCTGTGGTATGAAAGCCATCACATCTGACGAGAACGGAAAAGCAACAATTGATTATGATAAATGTGTATCCTGTGGAATGTGTCTTGTAAACTGTCCATTCGGTGCAATTTCAGATAAGTCTCAGATTTATCAGGTAATCAAGGCAATCCAGTCCGGTGAAAAGGTATACGCAGCAGTAGCACCTGCATTCGTAGGACAGTTCGGACCAAAGGTAACACCAGAAAAACTTCGTGCGGCCATGAAAGAACTAGGATTTGCCGATGTACTTGAAGTAGCAATCGGAGCAGACTTATGTGCAAAACAGGAAGCAGAAGATTTCTTAAAAGAAGTACCAGAAGAACTTCCATTCATGGCAACATCCTGTTGTCCTGCATGGTCAGTAATGGCGAAGAAGCTCTTCCCAGAGTATGCAAACTGTGTATCCATGGCATTAACACCAATGACATTAACAGCAAGATTGATTAAAAATCATACACCAGATGCCAAAGTCGTATTTATCGGACCTTGTGCAGCGAAGAAGCTTGAAGCGATGAGAAGAACTGTTCGAAGCGAAGTAGACTTTGTACTTACTTTCGAGGAAATGAGCGGAATCTTCGCAGCAAAAGACTTAGATCTTGAAAATATGCATGAAGATGCAGATGGTGTCAATGATGTATCTACAGACGGAAGAAACTTTGCCGTATCTGGCGGAGTAGCACAGGCTGTAGTAGATGTAATCAAGAAAGAATATCCAGATAAAGAGATTAAAATAGCCAATGCAGAAGGCTTAGAAGAATGCCGCAAGCTTATGATGTTAGCATCTAAGGGCAAATATAACGGTTACTTATTAGAAGGTATGGCATGTCCAGGCGGCTGTGTAGCCGGAGCTGGAACAATGCAGCCAATTAAAAAGTCTCAGGGAGCTGTAAAGATTTATGCTACAAAGGCTAATCATAAGGTGGCTACTGAAACAGAGTACGTCAAAGAATTAGATAAATTAGTAGATTAATCCTGATTTGTGCGTCTGCGGAGCAGACGAACTCCTGAAGATAAATAAAGCATATTTGTGACTTTAGTCGCGGCGGTTTGAATGTTCGCTTATACGCTTGCATCCAAACCTTGCTCCGAGGCCACAAATATGCTTTATTTAGCTTCCTGGATTCTATTTTTCATCTGTTAAAACGCAAAAACTCATTCATCCAACAACAACATTTCCATCAATTTCCCATATACTGCATCACTTTTCTTCTCCCAGCTGTCGCAGATTGCAATCGCCTGTTCTTTTGACACGACGTTGATGTTCAGTTCTAAAAGAAGAGAGCCTTTTTCCTTAATCTGGGTTTTTACCATATATTCACCACGTTTCTTTTTGAGTGGATAGTAGTCTGCGGTAATATCGACTTCTTTTCGAAGCTGGTATTTTTTCTCGGCAAAGTAGTCGAGAATATCGTTCTTAATTGGCTCGGAAATCTGAGTGTGGAACATGGAGAGTGCTTCTTTTCCTGAGGAAATAAGGTGGTAGTTGGTAGTGTTGCGGATTGTTTCGGCACGGACAAATTCTGATTCCACCAGTTCATTGATTGCCTGCTGTAAGTGGAAATAGGATGTATATCCGTGGTTTACAAAAAATTCGCTTAGCTGGGAATTTGTCAGTGGAAAATCCAGATTATCCAGCATAAACAGTATCATTAATTTATATAATGTTAAAGATTCTTCTGACATAAGCTTCCTCCCTGCGTAAAGTTTCGTTGCTTCATTTCTTTATGGATGGTGTTTAAGACGAGTCGTTTGTGTCCGATCCATTTTGGAACAATTAAAAGGTCTTTCGGGCCATCTCCAGTCATTCGCTCAATGACAATGTCTTTGCGAAGCTGGCTAAGACAGATGATGAGATGGTTGATATATTCTTCCATGGTAAGAATATGAAATGGGTGCTGTTCGTAGTAACTGGCAAGTACGGTGTTTTTCAGTACATAAAGCATGGAAATTTTGATGCCGCTTACTGGGAGTGTATTTAGGTAACGGATTGTGTCGAGTTCCATGTCTAAAGTTTCACCGGGAAGACCGAGAATAATGTGTGCGGTCACGCGGATACCTGCCTCTGCGAGGGCATGACAGGTTTTCGTAAATGTTTCAGTCGGATATGCCCGGTTTAAAAAGGATGCCGTACTGTCGTGAGAGGTCTGTAATCCCATTTCGATAAAGACAGGTTTTCTTTTATTTAATTCTTCTAATAAATCTAAAATTTCCGGAGTAATACAGTCGGGTCTTGTGCCAATGGATAAAGCAACGATTTCTGGGGCAGTGATCGCCTCCTCGTAGAGGGCGCGAAGCCTGTCTACAGGGGCATAAGTATTGGTAAATGCCTGAAAGTAAGCAATGTAATGTTCGCCCTGATATTTTCTGGAAGTCTGTGACTTACCAAGATGAATCTGTTCGGAAACAGAGAGGGAAGCGTTCTCTGTAAATTCTCCGCTTCCCCCTTCGCTGCAAAAGATACATCCGCCAGTTGCGAGTGTCCCATCACGGTTTGGACAGGTAAAACCGCCATCTATGCAGATCTTATAGAGTTTTTCTCCAAAATATTCTTTAATAAAGCGACTGTAACTATAATAGCGTTCCATAAAAATTAATCAATATATTCTTTGACAGCGGCACTGACTACGTCAGCAATCTGTGGGTCAAATGCGTGTGGAAGAATGTTTGTATCACTTAATTCTTCTGCAGGAACAAGACCAGCAATTGCATGAGCAGCGGCAAGTTTCATCTCGGAAGTGATATGTGTAGAGTGGCCTTCTAAAGCACCTTTGAAAATTCCAGGGAATACAAGCACGTTATTTACCTGATTTGGGAAGTCAGAACGACCAGTTCCAACAACCTTTGCCCCTGCTTCTTTTGCAAGGTGAGGAAGGATTTCAGGGTCTGGATTTGCCATAGTAAATAAAATAGAATCCTTTGCCATAGAACGGACCATATCCTGGCTTATGATGCCAGGAGCGGATACACCAACAAAAATATCGGCACCTTTCATCGCATCTGCAAGAGTCCCAGTCTTATGAGAAAGATTGGTAATCTGTGTCATTTTCTCCTGCATCCAGTTTAAGGATGGGTCGCCGGAGCATAAGATTCCCTGACGGTCACAGAGCGTAAGATCTTTAAATCCGTAAGATAAAAGAATCTTTGCGATAGCGATTCCGGCAGAACCGGCACCGTTAACAACTACTTTACAATCTTCTTTTTGTTTGCCGACAACTTTAAGAGCGTTGATAATTCCTGCAAGAACAACGATGGCTGTACCATGCTGATCATCATGGAAAACAGGAATGTCAAGCATCTTGTCAAGACGTTCTTCTATTTCAAAACAGCGTGGAGCTGCAATATCTTCTAAGTTAATACCGCCAAAAGCAGGGGCGATTCTTACAACAGTTTCAATGATTTCTTCTGTATCCTGTGTGTCTAAACAGATAGGAAATGCATTCACACCGCCGAATTCTTTAAAAAGGGCAGCCTTTCCTTCCATAACAGGCATGGCAGCAAGGGCACCGATATTACCAAGACCAAGTACAGCGCTTCCGTCTGATACAACGGCAACGGTATTTGACTTGATTGTGTATGTGTAGGCTTCTTTTGGTTTTTTTGCGATAGCACGACAAGGTTCTGCAACACCAGGTGTATAAGCAATCGCGAGATCTTCTGCGGAAGCTACCTGACATTTGGCTTCTACAGAAAGTTTACCGTTCCATTGTTTGTGCATTTCTAAAGCTTTTTCTTTATTTGTCATAATTAATTCCGTCCTTTCCCAAAATATATTCTAGCATCGGTTTTCGCATTCTGCAATCAAATATTTCTCAAAAACAGGTTGTTTTCTTCCCAGTTTGTGCTATTATAGAAAAGACAATTCTGATTCGTCTTAATAATTTGATGCGAAGAAGAGATTTTTTTTCGAGTTTACATCATATTTTTAGTTACAATCTTTTGATTTCCCAATTGATTTAAAATGATAGTTGTATATATGCATAGAAAGAGGACTTTCATGCTTTATCAGAGTAGAGAAAATGCTGAATTTAGTGATAATAAAGATAAATTGGCCTTACAAAGAGAACGGCATAGGAACAAGTAGCTTTTTTGCGACAAAAAATATAAAATATTTAGAAGAATATAAAAGTTATTAAGAAAATCAAGTGGGAATCTTTGGTCGTTTGAATATCAAAATTTGATTATAAAGTTCTTTACAGGAAAATGTTTAAATGTTTAGGAGGTAAGAATGAATTTTAAAGAAATGACACTCCTTCAATTGAAGGCATATGCGAAGGAAAAAGGTATCCGTGGGGTAAGTACATTGAAAAAGAATCAGTTAATAGAGCGGATTATAGCGAGTGAAAATAAAAGTATACAGACAAAGGCAGAAGAAAGTATAAAATCAGAAAAAAATACCACATCAGAAAATGGTATAAAAACAGAAGGAGAACCTAAAGCGGAAAAGAGAGTCAAAACAGAAGAGAATAGCAAATCAGAAGATAATATAAGAAAAACACAGCAAAAACCGCAGGAATCAGAGAAAAAAGAAAAAGTATATCACCATAATGACAGAGAAAATGGAAATAGTGTAAATAGTGCGAATGATGAAAATGCAGGAAAAGAAAATAAGAAAAGCGAATTATCCAGTTTAGACAGTGGAAATATGGCAAACGGTATTTTGGAAGTAATGCCGGATGGCTATGGATTTATTCGTTGTGAGAATTATTTGCCAGGAGAGAATGATGTATATGTTTCTCCGTCACAGATTCGCCGTTTCAATTTAAAGACCGGTGATATTTTAGTAGGAAATATCCGTATTAAAACACAAAATGAAAAGTATAGTGCCTTATTATATGTACAGTCTGTCAATGGATATAAACCATTTGACGCAGCAAAAAGAAAGAACTTTGAAGATTTAACACCGGTTTTTCCGAATGAGAGAATAAGTCTTGAAACGGAAAATGCACCGCTTTCCATGCGTATGGTTGATCTCCTTTCTCCGATCGGAAAGGGACAGCGAGGAATGATCGTTTCTCAGCCAAAGACAGGAAAGACTACGTTATTAAAGCAGATTGCGAGAAGCATCACAGCAACAAGACCAAATATGAAAGTTATCGTTCTTCTTATTGATGAGCGCCCGGAAGAAGTAACAGACATCAGAGAATCCATTGAGGGACCAAATGCAGAAGTCATTTATTCCACATTTGATGAACTTCCAGAGCATCACAAAAGAGTATCTGAAATGGTATTAGAACGTGCAAAACGTCTTGTAGAACATAAACAGGATGTCGTTATTTTATTAGACAGTATTACACGATTAGCAAGAGCATATAATCTTCTTGTACCTCCAAGTGGAAGAACACTTTCCGGTGGTCTTGATCCGGCAGCGCTCTATATGCCAAAGAAATTCTTCGGAGCAGCAAGAAATATGCGCGAAGGCGGAAGTCTTACTATCCTTGCAACCGCACTTGTTGAGACTGGAAGCAAGATGGATGACGTTGTATTCGAAGAATTTAAAGGAACCGGTAACATGGAGCTTGTATTAGACCGTAAACTGGCAGAAAAGAGAATTTTCCCGGCAATCAATATCCAGCGTTCTGGAACAAGACGAGAAGACCTTCTCTTATCCAAAGAAGAACAGGAAATTGTATATGCCCTTCACAGAGAAATGTCCGGAAACCGCGCAGAAGAAAATATGGAGCAGATACTTAACTTCTTCAAACGGACAAAAAATAATAAAGAATTTATTCAGGTGATGAAGCATTCTTTGTTGAAAAAATAATATAAATTGTAATGTATGTATAAAATAAAGCTCTAATACCGACATAATTCGTAAACTACTGTAATTGACGGGACGAATAATGTGTAGTATTATTTGGAGCGAAACATTGCAAATCTCTGTCAGATATATAAATCATAAAGTCTGATGATGCTATTCGTGAAATCATTCAAAATCTTAAAAGTGAGGCAATTTTGGATATAACTATCCGAACTACTAATTTTCAAAATACCGTTGGGTTAAAAGGAAAAATAGTTTGTCTGTAATTGTATGATTTGGAATAGTAAAAAAATAAAAAAGGAAGATAAGATGATCAAACATTATTTAACAGTATTTTTAATTTCAATGGTTCCGATTGCAGAACTAAGAGCAGCGATTCCTTATTCACAGGCAGTAGGACTTCCACTGATTCCTTCTTATGTCATTGCAATCATAGGAAATATGCTTCCAGTACCAGTTATCTATTTATTTGCAAGAAAGGTACTCGAAATCGGAAGCAATATGCCAAGTATAATCGGTAAGTTCTGCCGCTGGTGCACAGCAAAAGGCGAAAAAGGCGGAGAAAAGTTACAGGCAACTGCAGGGAGAGGACTCTTTGTTGCATTACTTTTATTTGTAGGAATTCCACTTCCGGGAACTGGAGCATGGACAGGAACACTGGCAGCAAGTTTCTTAAAGATGAACTTTAAATCAAGCGTACTCGCAGCTATGTGCGGAGTTTTACTTGCCGGAGTCATTATGATGACATTAAGTGCCGGATTCTTTTCACTGATTCAATAGACAAAAGGAGATTGTTGGGGATGAAACGGTTAGGAAGTTTTTTTGATGAAATATACGGTTTTGATGGAATGTCCAGCTTCTTGCTGTTCATTAGTGTTATCCTGAATCTGGTTACAGGCATGTGGCCGTCGCAGGCAGTAAATAACTTTAATTTAATTAGTTATCTTCCGCTGTTAGGCTGCATTTTTCGGGTATTTTCACGCAACCATGAAAGAAGAGCGCATGAAAATGAATGCTTCCTTAAGCTGGCTCGTCCATTGTGTGAGAATATTATTGAAAAGCGTGAGGAACAGGCAGAGGCCAAGTTATTTCGCTTCTTCAAATGCCCAGTTTGCAAGCAGAAACTCCGAGTTCCAAAAGGAAAGGGAAAGGTGGAGATTACCTGTCCAAAATGTGGAAATAAATTCATAAAAAAAGCTTAGGGATTTGTTTTGCGCAGCAAAGGAGACGCTCTCAGTAAATAAAAGAAACTATATTTGTGACTTTAGTCGCGGCGGTTTGAATACTCGCTTCTACACTCTCGTATTCAAACCTTGCTCCGAGGCCACAAATATAGTTTCTTTTATTTACTGTGGGCTGTGCTTTGGATGGGCAAGAAAAAATGCAATCTATTTTGGAATAATTTGCAAATCCGTCGAAGGATCGTCTTTGACAGTTAAAGGAAATTCAGAAATTATTTTTGAGAAATTTGAGGAAGGAGATTGGCGATATAGAATATTCAAGAAATGAAATACCATAAGGTTGACACTTAAACTATTGTTATAATAGCACATTGATTTATGATTTCCACTAATAGTTAAAACCAACTTTCCAGAAAGCCATACCCCTCTAAAGCCTTCCTCAAATCCCTCCAATATGAGTTCTGAATTTATATAGACAGCCAAAGACAGCCCACGCTACAAATCAGAATCCTCCACATCAATCACTTTGGGTTGTTTGCGGTAGAGAATATCATACATGACTGGAACGATAAATAGGGTCATCAATGTTGCATAGAGCAGTCCAAATGCAACTACCACTGCCATTCCCTTCTGCATCGCATTTCCGGCATCCTGTGAAAATACCATAACACTCATGGAGAGAATTGTGGTGAGTGCAGTCATGAGAATGGGGCGCATTCTTGTTTTTCCTGTTTCTATCAGGGCTTCCCGTTTACTCATGCCACCTATTCGCAGCTGGTTGACGTAATCAACGAACACAATACCATTGTTTACAACGGTTCCCATTAAAATCATGAATCCCATCAACGCCATTGCGGAGATGGACATTCCAAAAAATCCAAGTCCGATCATTCCTCCTGTGAACGCTAATGGTACAGTGAAGATAACGATAAATGGGGATAAAAGGCTCTGGAACTGTGCAACCATTACTAAATAAATGAGCATGAATCCAAGTGCTAATGCTTTTCCCATCTGTTTTAACATATCTGTTGTCTGTGTGGCATCACCGGAAAGTTCTACTTCATAGCCGCCTGGCGCTTTGTATTTATCAATCTTATTCTGTAACTTTCTTGATAAAAGGGTTGCGTTTGCATTTTCATCAATTTCTGCCGTTACGGTAAGATATGGTTTCTGGTTTTCTCTGGTGATGTTGTCCATGCTGTATCCATCATCTTCAGAAGCAAAATCAGACAGTTTATATGTATGTTTTTCATCCTCACCATCACTGTTTTTCTCGGTTGTTTCTATTTTCATATCTAAAATATTTTCATAGGTGAGTTTGTCCGTCTCATTAATGAGGTTGACTTCCACATCTTTCTCATCCATGTTGAGCGTAATCGCATTTTTCTCCGTTGTAGTATGTTTCAATATTTCCTGATAAATCTGTGCGATAGTCAGTCCATGTTCTGCCGCTTTATTGCGGTCAATTTTCAAATGAAGCATTTTGTCAGCGGACTCAATACCATTTGACGCTGTTTTTACTTCGGAAATCTCTTTCATCATCTTGATAACATCTTCACTGATTTTAATTAACTTCTGCTGGTTCTCTCCATATACGTTGACAGAAAGCCCTCCACCGGAAAGACTTGACATATCGCCCATTGCAGAAGAAGAAACCGTGATTTCCTTACATTTTACTCTTTTAGTTTTGCTCTCGATTTCTTTTCGGATTTTGCGAAATTCCTTTGTTGTCTTTATATTATCTTCTGTGATGATATTAAAGCTGAAGCTTGTGTAATTATCTGTCGTTCCTGTTCCGAGCATACTGGAAGTTACACTGGCATTCCCATCAAGGGCGGAAACCTTTTTAATGCCGTCTATTCCAGTTAGAATTCCCATAACCTCATCTGCTGTCTTGTAAGCATTTTCTTTTTTTACGTTATCATCTAATGTCATACTGACTGCAATCTGATTACTGTCCATGTCATCCATCATAACAATTCCCGTCCGCATACTCTGCATCACACAAAGTACAAGAAGTACAATAGAAATCGCTAACGGAACAATCTTAAATCGGAGAGCCAGTTCTAACACTTTTCCATACACATCTTTTATCTTATCAAACCACGGCTGTTTTACATCTTTTGTTTTTCTAAGGAGCACAGAACCCATTGTCGGCACAACAGTAAGTGCCACTAATAAAGAAGCAATTAATGCATAGGAAATGGTAAATGCAAACGGCATTAAAAGCTGGCTTACCATACCCGAAGTATATACCATCGGCAGGAATACGCAGATTGTTGTAATCGTGGATGCAAGAATCGGCCCTGCTACCTGCGCTGTTCCCCTCACCGCTGCCTTTGATGCCGACATTCCTTCATTTCGAAAACGGTAAATATTTTCCATTACTACAATGGAGTTATCTACGAGCATACCGATACCAAGACAAAGCCCGGCCAACGACATAACGTTAATATTAATTCCCGTAAAATACATGATAATAATGGCAAATAATACACTAAACGGAATACTGAATGCAACAACGATTGTCGGGCGGATATCTTTTAAGAAAAGAGCAAGTACAATAATTGCAAGTACTGCTCCTAAAAGGATACTGCTCAATACACTCTTTATAATAATGTTAATGTAATCACCCTGATTCATTATCGTGGTAAAGGAAAGTCCTTTATATTTTTTCTCTAAATCTTTAAAAGAGTTCTGAATTTCCTTGGATACGGTACTCGTATTTGCAGTACTTCCTTTAAATACTGATAAAAGAATCGCATTTTCTCCATTAACCTTAGAATAAGCATCTCCCTGATTATCCACTACTGTGATATCAGCAATATCTTTTACCCGAATCTTTCCCACTCCGTCAATCTTTGTAAGAACAAGATTTTTAAGCTGCTTTTCATTGGTAAAATTATCTCCGACTTCCACAAGCCACTGGTGTGAACTCTTATCCTCAATATAACCTGCCGGCATGGAAAAGTTCTGTGCTGAAATCATCGCAGACAGCGTATCGAGACTTAAAAGGGTATCAATATTTGCATTCTCTCTTGCCGCCTTTCGGGAATCTTCCAGTTTATCTTCTGAATCCTTTAACTCTTTTTCCGCAGATTCTATCTGTGTCTTACCTGCCGCAATCTGTGCTTGTCCAGAACCAAATCCTGCAGCGGCTGAATATCCGCCTGCAATAAGCTTTGACTGCTGCTCATCTAAGCCTTTCATCTGTTCATTTAATTTATCAATAATCGCTTTCTGTACCTTAATTTTTACTTGCAAGTTAGAAAGTTCAGTATCAATCTGTGGCAGGCGAACCTCCACTGCCTTATACATCTGTTTTAATGAATCTATTGTCAGCTTGGAAAACTGTTCACCATACCCCATCTGCTCCATCCAGGAAACAAAGGCTTCAAACTGCTTTGGATGTTGTATTGCTTCTTTTACAGAAGACGGAATCGTAATTCCCATCTGCTTTGCAGCCTCTCCCATTGTCGCATTTAAACTTTTGAATGTGTTATTCAGCGTCTTATACGTCTTCTCTAAACCTGCATCTTTATATGCTTTCTTCTCCGCTTTTAATGCACTCTGACTCGCTTTTAAGCTGTTAAGTTCCGCCTCATATGCTGCTTTCTGGGATAACGCTTCTGCGAGCTTTGTCTGTGCCTCTGCAAGCTTTGTATTCGTCTCTTCCTGCTTGCTGCTCAGCGTCTTTTCCTGCTTCTTTAACTGTTCCTTACTCTTTTTTAAAGAAGCCTTCGCCTCCTCAATCTTATCACTCGCCTCAAGGAGCTTATCATTCGTCTGTCCGAGAATCTTATCATTCATCCGTTCAATTTTCTTCTCATTCAGTCGGATTTCCACATGATCTTGTATCAAGCCATTCGCAGATACACTGGCAACACCATCCTGACGCTCCAGGTACGGCTTTACCGTCTGCTCCGTAAAACTGGACAGTTCCTTAATGTCTTTTCCCTCATAACTGACACTGGCATACATCGTTGCCATCATATCCGCACTGATTTCCATGATATTGGGTGTTCCGCAGCCCTCCGGCAAATCTAATGAATTCAGCGCTTTCGATACACGAACCAAAGCTGCCTCCATATTTGTATCTTCTGCAAACTCTAACATCAACATTCCATAATTATTTGCCGAAGTACTTGTCAGCTTCTCCACGCCGTTAATCGTACCAAGCGTACTCTCCATCGGTTTAACAACATCACTTTCCACCTTTTCCGGAGAAGCACCCACTTCCGTTGTAATCACAGCCATGTATGGGAGTTCCATTTTCGGCAAAAGATCTGTCTGCATCTCACCGAGACTGACAAAACCAATAACCAGGACAATGATTACGGTCACCAATACAAAATATGGCTTCTTCACAAAAAACTTTGTCATATCCTTTCCTCTAACTTTCTTTTTGTTCTCTTTCTTTATTTCTCTATCTGAAAAATGTCCACCCTCTACTATCAGAAATAAATCCTTAAATTTAGACATTATCATATAATTGTATCACAAGATGTGTGAAATTACTATTTAATTCATTAAGAGACAGACGCCCGGGAAGAGAACCGATACCCTATATTTGTGACTTTAGTCGCT
>OGRG01001102.1_pt1 | contig 20331 bp, 15 predicted proteins | sample 1553501 | NCBI WGS metagenome assembly OGRG01 (sample SAMEA2580018, study PRJEB22360) | human gut metagenome | biome: human gut; feature: human-associated habitat; material: faeces | place: Denmark | collected 2008/2010 | reverse complement strand
TTTTTTACACTTTATATTTTCTTATGCTTTTAATAGTATATTGCATAAATATAATAGTATATTACATAAACGTAATATACCCCAAAAATAAATTTGTAATATTATTTATTTTTCAGGGTATATATTTTCACTTAATATTAAATAATGGTCATTTCTCTAATTTTGCCTTGTACATAAATATATTATTAATATTTTTTACTTTAAGCTACCGGAACGTATTATGGAAATTAAAAGCCATAACCCTAAAATAGCAGATACTAAATATCCAACTAATCCAATTATAGATACTCCATGAATTTTAGGTCCTGGATTAGAATTTATAATTATGGATGAACCTACAATCATCCCTGCTATTATAAGAGAAAAAGATAATCTATTAATCATCTTGTTAAATTCATCCATATACTTGTTATTATCTATTCGTTGAATCTCGATACGGTTTTTTCGTTCTTGATCTACCAGATACGTCTCGTAAATAACACCATCTTTATCGGAATTGGGAATGCATTCTTTTCTTTCATTCCATTGCTGATACTTCATAATAAAGTTTTCAGAGATAATAGGCATATAATACCTGGATCTTTTTATTCCAAGTTTAATTCTTTCCCAATATTCTCCCCCTTCAGTCAATTTTCCAGAGTTTATATCCTCGTCGAACCAGACGTTTAGTCCTCTTTTTTTAAATTCATTAAAGATTTTGTGTGCAATTTCTTTGTCTGCATGATTGTAAGATAAAAATATGTCGAATTTGTATTCATTCGTTATCTCAACACCTTTTAATAGACTGGTTGTTTGAATGATGAATTCTTTTTGTTTATTCTCTGTCATATAACCAATCTCATCCAGAAAAACATTAAAGTCTGGTTTAATTTCAGATGGAACAATCCATAAACCTTCTTGCTCGTCAGTTTTTGTATTATTATGATTAGATATTGGATACCAAAGGAAACGGAATAACCAATTAGGTAAGGAATCATCTAAAACAATAAGATTTTTGTCTTTAAGGAATCGTGGTAGTGAAGATGAATGTTTTCTATCTTGATATGAATACAAGCATGTAAGCAAAGTTTTTTCGTCATAAGCCCATTTTCCTGATGATTCGCTACCAAATAAGTGATATATTGTGAAATCATTTTCACTGATTTGTTCGTCATTTGTTGCATTCTCATAAGCCCATTTGTGTTCGTATGGTTTATAATCCGCAATATCTTTTAAAGCATCTTCTAGGAAAAACCATGGACAAGATGTCAAAATTAGTGGGAATTTTCCTGCAGATAAAAAATCTATCAATATAGGATCGATCTTTATTTTATTCCGATTTCTTGCAATAAAACTATCAATCCTAGTTTTCATCATTTTTTCTATACCTAGTTCTTTCTTTATAACAGAACATTTTTGAAATCTTTGTAACGGCTCGCTAAACAAAAAATCTTCTATAGTTGTATGATTTTCTGCAAGGATATAATCAAAAAAGGAATCAAATAGTGATTTATCATCCAATCGAAAAAAACTTTCTCCAATAACTGGGACGTAGCATGTAGGCTTAAGTGCTATTGCCTCTTGGATTAATTGTATATTGCTATTCATATTTTATTGATAGATATGTGTCATACTTCTTTGCCATTATTTTTATAGTATTATTCCTTCAAACATGACAAAATTAAGAATGTGTCAAATTTACGGTTTTGAGGATCTATGCGACAGAGATCACAATAGGAGCAGATGTCTATATGGTATTCGTTATTTTTAAGTGTTTTACGGTACTCTTGCTTTTTGTTACCAAACAAGATAGAATACTCGTAATGATGTTTGGCTGTCCATGGTTTGTAGCCCAAAATAAGTTTCTCTGCCACCCAACGTGAATGTTCACATCTAGAAAGTTCCAAGATATGCTTTCTTATGGCACTTTCAACTACTTGATCATTTTTGTATCCGCTTCCTAATATCTTCAAACGAAGAGGAAACGTGTCTGTACAGAAAACATTGGAGATTTTATGTTTTATGGGTAAGCGATCCCAACAAATTTCTGTATTCTCTACAAATGCCTCAGATTCAAAAACTCTCAGTGGAATCTCATACATTTCCACGTCTTCAGGTCTAATATCAGGGAGATTGTACAAGTCGTTTCCAATGCAGTAAATGGAATTAGCTTTCTTTGCCTCTGTTATGTCAATCTCTTTTTCGTAAGAGATATCTTTAAACGCTTTCTCTGTAATATCTGCGGATATACATTCCGTATTATTCTCTTTCACTTCTACCTTAACCTCAAGAAAGTCGAGAGCATCAATACCATCTGCGCCCCAAGCATAATTGATATAGTTGCTAAGGAAAGGAGCCTCGCGTAATTTCTTCTCTGTTGTTTCTTTGCAACCTTTATCGCAGAGTATAACAATAGTAGATTGGTTCTTTTTATCTTCTTCTCTGAAGTCCATGTAGTGAGCTCTCAGAATGAGTTCTCTTATTATTGCCATAGTCCTAGGTGAAGCACCCTCTACGACCACTTTCCTGTTCCCTTCAGCGTCCATATGCCATAGATCTTCCCAGAAATTCAACTGTCCTACATATGCTCGGGCAAAGTACCAATCGTCAACCATTTTCTGGTCAGCTTCATTAACAACGCCGTTCTTCTCAAAAAGCAGCGAAATAAGGTCTACTTTATTATTGATTTTTTTGTGGTTATTATTTACCATACTCTTTTTCGTATTTTGCAGGTTCCTTTCTCAAAAAAATGTTGCTATTGCTTGCATCAAAGCCTGAAGCACTCTGGTACAACTGCAACCCAAACCAAGGTAAAGCCTCTATGACTTGCTCCATGATTTTTGATTGTTCCCACTCGTAGGCTGCCAGTGTTGTTTCGGTGATGAATGCATACAATTGGAGAGACATTCCCTCGTTTACCTGTTCTAGCCATCTTACTAATAGTCGTGGGTGGTGAGATACCTTTGGATTGTTCAATAGCATCTGATATACATATTCCCTAAAAGCGGTCATATTCAGTTTTCCAACCTTGACATCTGTGTTGACGTAAGTTTGCATTGATGAAGGTAATTGTTTTTTTATCTGCGAAACTTCATTCTCTGTCAATAGATGAATCCATCCAGTATCTATGACAAATGTCTTTTGCATTTGCCGTCCATAGGTTTTACCTTCCAGCATATCTTGTAGGTTCTGGAAATGCTCTGCATGAAGAATATAGGTGGGGAAAGACGACGAAGTGGTATCCCAGTTCTCAATGGTAACGGTTGTCAGCGATATACGCTTCACCCTACCATCTATATGGTGTCTAGGTACTTTAATCCAGTCGTCAATTTTTAGTAATCCATTCTGTCGCAAATAGAAAAAGGCTGCAACACTCTTAATGGTATCTTGAAACACCCATATTAACACCATACCTACACCACTCAACAAGATAGATTCCACAGAGTCTTTCCGAGGATTGACAAACTCCACAAATGTGACCATAAACAAGCCTATTGCGACAAGCAGTGCTATCTGGCTCCATGTGATTCTCAATTCTTGTTTTCTCAAGCAGAATATCTTGTTCAATTTTTTCACAATGGCACTTGTTCTCCAAAGCAACATGCCGGATATGACAAAGGCAAAAAGACGGAGATAATTACAATCGTCAATATTAAAGAAAACTTTGGCAATTACAGATATAAGAATAAAGATGCATGTTATCAGTAGCAGATAATTCAGTAAACCCCACTTGTTTTGTATCATGGCTCCATGCACTTGCAATAGCCAGCTTTTTTTGCTTAACGCTTTCTTTGAATTGAATAATATATTCATATATTGTATGTTCTTTAACAAATGCTTGCGGTTATATGCAGTAGCCACAAGCCACAGTTCTGCAACATCTATATTTATATTATTTTAGGTTGTTAAATTAATAATTTTATCTTAACTATGCAATAAAATGGCAGGAGATTCGATAAACATTGCGAATAAAGTTGTTTATATCCTGAAATTTTTGACTTAATATTATTTATTTCTCAGTAAAAATTGTATATCTCTGTATCCTAGTCCTGCTAAAATCTTATTACAAACAACATGATTATGTACGATACAAATTTCTAGAAATATGTTTTCGTTTGATTGGCCAAAATGTGTCGTCATGACAAACTTTTAAGGCTGTTTTTTGTAAAATATGTTAAATATTTTCTTACATTCACTCTGAATGTGAGGACTTTTCTATCGTATTGACTACAAAATAATTGAGTAAGAATTAATTATATATACAAATATTGCAGTAATTTAAAATCGGTAACAATAGGAGCTGGTGTCGAATCGATTGGGAACTGTGCTTTCCAGAATTGTCCGTTGACCGAAATTCATTGTAGAATGGAAATTCCCCTTGATATAGATGAATCAGTTTTTACTTTAGATGAAGAGTATTATAGTTTGGAAAACAAGTCACCTATCCGCACAATATCAAATACATGTATCCTATATGTCCCCACAGGGTGTGCCGACGCCTACAGGAGTGCTCCTGTATGGGGTGTTTTCAAAAATATAGTAGAGGAAAACGATGCCGGTATTAAAATGCTGATAATGCATATATAAAAATTACGGCTGATAATGGAAAAATATTTGTTTCAGGGGCAAATGGTGATACTGTAATTTCTGTTTATGATTTGAATGGCAGGCGGATTTACTGTGGAGTGGATAATATAATAGAAATCCTGTTTAAGGGATTATATATTGTATACGTAGAAGGAAATCCATATAAAGTCTTATTATAATAAAAATTAGCAACACCCTTTGAAAGGTAGAAAAAGATAAGTACGAAATAGGTTGAAAAGCCGTAACAAGGCTCATATTCTTTTAGATACAAAAAGCTGTTATCTTATGATAACAGCTTTTTTCTCTATTGTCTGAGTAATAAGATTTTTCTTCTTACTTAGGCTCTGGGGCGAGCTTCTTTGATCACCAAAGTACGGCCGGCGAATTCTTTCCCGGCTAATTCATCAATGGCGCGTTTAGCAGCTTCGTCATCAGGCATTTCGGCAAATGCGAATCCTTTCGAGCGACCGGTTTCACGATCAGTGATAATTTTTACTGATTCAACAGCACCGAATGCTTCTAAAGCATCGTGAAGCTCATTTTCTTTAACCCCATAGCTGAGGTTACCAATGTAAATGTTCATAAGAAAAAAGTAAGTTAGTAAAACAATTTGTGAAAACAAATAGGTTTCCTATGAACTTAGAGAGAGGAAAATTTCTCCCGAATGCTCGGGATAGAAGTGCATCTTTTGTATAAGTGCAGTATAAACCTATATGTAAGCGTTGCAAATAAACGCATAAAATTTGGATATGCAACAATTTTTTTCTTGTTTTTTTATCTATAGTTTTAAAAAAAAGAAGGAGAGGACTTAAGTCTCTCTCCTGTAATTCTCTATGTATATTGTTTATGAGGTCCTGGAGTTATTTTATGCCAGTTTTTCCTCCTTTTATTCCTTTTCCCATATTAAATATATTCTGGTCGTAACTTACTGTTTTGAGTGCCGATTCCCGTTTCCGTTTTAGAGCAAGGTTTACCAGCTTGTCCATGAGTTCGTCAAATCTTATTCCGCTGGCTTCCCACAGATAAAATGAAAGAGAACCGGGTATTGTATTTATTTCATTTACGTATATTGTGTTGGTGTTCCGGTCTACGATAAAATCTATTCTGGATACTCCGTGACATGATAGTACCCGGAATGTTTCACCTGCAAGGAACTGAATACGTTGCGTATCTTCGGCACTGAGGTCGGCTGGTATTCTTTTTTGTGAAGCCTGCATTCCTTTAGAAGATTTAGTTCCTCCCATATATTTATCTTCATAAGAAAGAATGTCTCCGCTTTTTATAGGTTCTTCGCATACCGAGGAAATATAATCGTCACAATCCCCAAGTACCGAGCAATTGATCTCTTTTAAGTCTTCCACCATATCCTCTACGATAATTCGGGTGGAATATTTTTCGGCTGTCTCTATTTTCTCTATCAGTTCTTCCCGGTTGTCTGCATGTGAAATCCCGACGCTTGAACCAAGATTTGCCGGTTTTACGATAACAGGATAACCTATTTTATTCTCTATCTCATGGATTAACATATCTCTTTGAGTAAACCATTGTTTGTCGGTGAACCATACATAGTCAACGATCGGGATACCACATTTTTCCATAATCATTTTCATCGTAATCTTGTCCATACCATTCGCCGAAGAGAGAGTATTGCAGCCGGCATAAGGTATACCTATGGTTTCCAGTATACCTTCAAAAATGCCGTCCTCTCCGTTAGAACCATGTAATACGGGAATGACGACATCTAAAGTTGTCAGTATTCCGTTTCCGAATAAAGTTTTCCGTTTTTTATATATATTGTAATCTCCGAATGCAGGTATCATATATACCTCTTCGCACATTTTTTGCAGAGCATTCATATCCTTATAGTTCTTCACATCGAGCAACGCCGATCCGCTAAACCATTTTCCTTGTTTGGTAATGTATATGGGCGTGATGTCGTATTTGTCCTTGTTGAATGCGTTTATGGCTTGTAAGGCCGATATGACGGATATTTCATGTTCTGTGGAACGTCCGCCGAAAAAAACGCCGATTCTAGTCTTCATTTCGTATCGTTTGTTTTATTGAGGTTTTATTTAAATGTATCGGGGAGATCGTTTTCGTATAAAACTACGTCCCCTCTTTCAGCTATTTGTTGCAAATGTGATTGGGCGTCGTTGAATGTGTGCGCCAAAAATATTTTATTTTCTTGCATACCGGCTTCTTGCATACCGGCCAGTATCGCTCCCTGATTATAGGTCCCGACGATTATAGCATAATCGCAGGATTCTGCTATTTGTTTACCGAACCGGTGATTATAGAATTCTTGTTTTTCTCCTAATTCTATCATTCCCGGCGTAATGATGATTCGTTTGCCGGTCGTTATTCGTTTCAATACATCCAGAGCCATCTTAGAACCGTCGGGGTTGGAGTTGAATGCATCGTCGATAATAGATATACCTCCGGGCGTACGTTTCATATTCAATCTGTGTTCAACTTGTTCTATACGGCTGACACCGTATTTTATGGCATTTTCAGGAACATCCAGATAACGGGCAGTAATAACGCCTGCCATTAAATTCGATATATTACAATCTCCTATGAGTTTTGTGGACAAATTCAGTCGTTCTCCTCCTCCCACTATCGTAAAATGAGTTTCGTCAGTACCATATTCGATATTTTCCACATAGTAATCCGTTTCTTTGTCGTTGAGAGAGTATCGTTTTACTTGTACGTTCTTGACCGGGCGGTTCGCAATATGTTCGAAATCGTTATTGATAATCCCCAACCCGTGAGCCGGTAAAGAGTCTATCAATTCAAATTTTGTCCGTTGCACGTTCTGTATGTTTTTGAACGATTCCAGATGTTGTTCTCCTACAGCAGTCACTATCCCTATCGAAGGCTGTACCAAATCGCATATTTCTTTGATATCCCCGATCTGTTTTGCTCCCATCTCTACAATAAAAACATTGTGGAAAGGTTTTAATTGTTCCCTTATAGTCCTTATAACCCCTAATGTCGTATTATAACTGCCGGGGGTCATAAGTACATTGAATTGTTCCGCCAATATCCTGTATAAATAATGTTTGGTACTGGTCTTTCCGTAGCTCCCGGTTATTCCTATGATCATCAGACCGGGCATTTCCTGTAAAATACGTTTGGCGTCGTTATAATAACGTCGGTTAATCGCTTTTTCCATCGGAGCTGTGACAATAGTTGCAAGGATTATAATAGCATAAGAAATAACTATCATGAGCATCAGGCAATTGAGGCTCATATATAAGTTGAATGTTGATATATATACAATTGTCGGCAGGGTATAAGCAAGGATAAGCGATGTAATATATAGCCTGGTGGCACGTTTGGTAAATACCAGAGGTTTTTTATACTTCTTCCTGTATTCCGTGTATATACGGATAAGAGCGTACAAGATCACTACCGATACCATTACCCAATGGGTGAAAGGTGTATTTAGTAAAAATAATACGAGGATGTCGACCAAACGTCGTTCCGTATTGAACGAATTTAATACCCATTTCCAATAACGTTCTATGCGGTAGGAATTTTGTTGCAACATTTGCAATTCGTACTTTAACGCAAAAGCACAATAAATAGCCAGCAGTACAATGGCGGGAATTAAAAGGAATTGTTCCATGTTTTATTTTTTAATTCGGTCTTTCTCCAAAAAGTTATTAAGAATGATATTAAAATCGCGGGGAGCATCTAAAAAACTATAATGTCCGGCGTTATCGAAAACCACCAGACCTGCATCCGGAATAAGCTTTTCCATGAGCTTGGCGTCTTTTAGGGGTGTTGCCGTATCGTTTTTTCCCCACATAAGCAGAACCGGGCATTTAATAGAAGACAACACCGGAGTGAGATCTTCATTTACTATTTTAGTAAATATATTGCGCATCATGCCAGATAAGGCATTATAATCGGATGAACCTGCCTTACGCCGGTACATCTCTATTTTTTCTTCTGCTTTCTTTTTTCCGATGAGGAACGGTAACAGGTGTTTGTATGTTTTAAACGAATAAACTTTGATATAATATTTAAGAGGCCGTTTAGGTTTAATTCCTGCCGCATCTACCAGGATCGCTTTACGTACCCGCTTCCTCGAAGAATATAATATCGTAACGCGTCCTCCGAAAGAATGGCCTAATAAGATAGGATCGGTTATGTTTTGATAATCAATAAACTCTTCCAATAATCGTGTATATTCTTCAATGCCCCATATCTCTTTCGGTATACTACTGCCTCCGAAACCTGGAAAATCTATATTATATACTTTAAAGTAGGGGGCAAGACTCGTTTCTATGGATTGCAGTGTGTTCATATTACAACCCCATCCGTGCAGGAGAATGACCGGCTGTCCTTCACCTGTTACCCGGTATTGTAAATCTACATTGTGAATATGGATTTTTTCAATCATTTCCTCATCTTATAATCAACTCACAAACTTACATAAAAACTTTGGTATGTAATATGCTTCTATTTGCGAATAAAGTTAATTTTAGTATTGGAAGATATTAAAAAACCATATAGAGTATATGGTTACATACTCTATATGGTTTCTCTTGTATGCAGTTACTCTACGGTTACCGATTTTGCCAGATTTCTCGGCTGGTCTACATCCATGCCTTTGCACACGGCGATATGATAGGCCAGTAATTGAAGGGGTATGGCTGTGATTAAGGGATCCAGATTTTCCAGGGTGGCCGGGAGTTCAATATAAAAATCTGCTATTTGCGAGATGATTTTGTCTCCTTTTGTTACCAAGGCAATTATTTTTCCTTTTCTGGCCTTGATTTCCTGTATATTGCTAAGCACTTTATCATATAAACTGTTATTAGTGGCTATAACTACGACCGGCATTTCATTATCTATTAAAGCAATAGGTCCGTGTTTCATTTCAGCAGCAGGATATCCTTCGGCATGGATGTAAGAGATTTCTTTTAATTTAAGGGCGCCTTCCAGTGCTACAGGAAAATTATATCCTCTTCCTAAATATATAAAATTATGCGCATAGGTGAAAATTTGGGAAAGAGCCGCTATTTTTTCGTTTTGTTCCAGTATTTCCTTCATTTTCTCGGGAATGTTATATAACTCTTTTATAGTTTCGAGAAATATGCTATTTTCAATGATTTTCTTTTCTTTGGAGAGAGTTAGTGCGAGTAAGGCGAGAACTGTAACTTGTCCTGTAAAAGCCTTGGTTGATGCAACGCCTATTTCCGGACCAACATGTGTATATGAACCCGTATCGGTTGCTCTCGGAATAGATGAACCTACGGCATTGCATATTCCGTAAATGAATGCTCCCCGTGTTTTTGCCAATTCGACCGCCGCGAGGGTATCAGCGGTTTCTCCCGATTGGGAAATAGCAATGATTACATCCTTTTCGTCGATTACGGGATTTCTGTAACGGAACTCTGAGGCGTATTCTACTTCTACAGGTATTCTGCAAAAGCTTTCTATCAGTTGTTTTCCTATTAATCCGGCGTGCCAGGAAGTACCGCAGGCTACGATAATAAAACGCCTTGCAGCCAGTAGTTTTTCTTTGTGGTCTATGACTGCGGAAAGAGCTATATGATTATTATCCGCATTGATTCTCCCTCGTATACAATTAAAAAGACTCTCCGGTTGTTCAAAGATTTCTTTTAACATGAAATGAGGATAGTTTCCCTTTTCTAACTGGCTGATGTCCAGTTCTATTTTTTTTATTGCCGGATTTGACGGTTCATTATTGATAGTTACTATTTTCAGAGGTTCGTTTTTTTGTATAACTGCAATTTCTTCGTCTTCGAGATATACTACTTTATCGGTATATTCTATAATGGGAGTGGCGTCCGATCCAAGAAAAAATTCTTGATTACCTATTCCTATGACTAAAGGACTGCTTTTTCTGGCTGCAATTATCCGGTCGGGCCGTTCTTTATCCAGAATGGCAATCGCATATGTTCCGATTACTTCTTGTAATGCCAATTGAACGGCGTTTAATAAATCGAGATTGTTACTTATTTTTATATGTTCTATTAAAAGTATAAGAACTTCCGTATCTGTCGTACTTTGGAATGAATAACCTTTAGCTTTTAGTTTTTCTTTTATGGCCGAATAATTTTCTATAATACCGTTATGGATAAGAGCCAATGTTTCCGTAGAAGAGTAGTGGGGATGAGCGTTTGCCTGTGATGGCTCTCCATGGGTTGCCCAGCGGGTGTGCCCTATCCCTGTTGTTCCCGAAATATTTTTTTGTGAGATAAACGTTTCTAATTCCGATACTTTTCCTTTAGTTTTATATACACTCAGCAGATTTTCATTATTTATTAAGGCGATGCCGGCACTGTCATACCCACGGTATTCCAGACGTTTCAATCCTTTTATAAGAATAGGATAAGCATCGTTATTTCCTATATAGCCTATAATTCCACACATATTTTATTTTTTATTTATTTACACTGCAAAGATATATGTGTGTGTAACATAATGATATATGTGTTTTGTGTATAATTCTCATAAAATACAAAATATTGCAAGTATTTGAACAAAATGCTTACATTTCTTGTGATAATTCAAAAAAATGTTTTTTATTCTTATCCGTAACCAGCAAAAGTCTTTTTTCTGAGTCAGATGCTGGATTCGTTTAAAGGTATCTTTCCCGTTATTTTAGGGAGCACCTCTTTATTCTGGGGGAGCGGTTCTGTATAACAGATATAAGTACCTATGCATCGTGTAATAAGAATATCGTCATGGTGGCCCTCCATAGCTCCGAAACTGCCGTTGGATTTTCGTTCGAATACATCATGTTCATAGCATGCCTGTATATCCCTTTCTATATAACCGTTTTCACGGAGCATTTCTATCTGATGGTTGATAATGAGAGTTTTTGTCGATCTGTTCATGTGGAAACCCCATCGGGAAGGTATTGTTTCTTTTATTTTATCGGATGAGGTTCTGGCATAAAGGAATGGATAACTGGCCGCAATGGTATCTAATATATATTCGGTATGCTCGCCATCCGTATTTTCTGTTTCGAGAGTATTACTTTCGATAACGAGAAGTGCCTGATTATAGAAAGACGCTATTTGTGCGGACTTCCAGGCAAGTATATCATGATCCGTATGCCCTCTCCATTGTGCAACGATCTCGGGAACACCACCTTCGGTCATCCAGAAACGATCGAAGACGACGATAACGGAAAAGTCTGATTTCTGGGAACGCCCCCCAATGTCGACAACGGTAATATAACGGTTGCGAAACGTATTGTTTTTATCCGGTAATTCCCATATTTGCAACAGACCTCCGGGTTCTTCGCTGAACTTTAAGTTTTCAAGCGATTTTTTTCCGGTAAGAGCTTGCCCGTGTATTTCTCCTCTTTTGTCGGGAGGTCTGCAGTTTTTCCGCATCCGTTGTATTTGCCGGACATCGAAAACTCTTTCTCCCGAGTAGGTGAATGCTTCGATGTCATCGGACGGGTACTCTGCTTTCATATCGGCATGGTCGGCATATTCTTTTAGTTTTGTTTTATACCAGGCGATAGCTTCCAGAGTAGCCCCGAGATTCCATAACATAATATCATATTCGTTAAGTTCCCGGATAAATTCCTGATAGTTTTGTATAGGAAGAGTGTACATTTCGATTTCATACCAGGGAACAAAGACGAATTTTTTATCGCTTTCACCTCGTTTGGCTCTTTCACATTCCTGGTGAAAATAATTTCCTGTACCGTTGGCTGTACTTTCCATGACTATAACAGAATAGGGGATGAGGGCGACAGAGCCGCATACAGAACGTACGAGTGCCTCGGGAGTGCGGGTGCGGGTATCGCTCCAGAAAGCAACTTCGGAAAGATGAGCCATAACAGCATCGGCTCCTCGTATCGATTCGGGAGTTTCGGCTGACCCTATAGTAACTTTGCTGCCGGTTCCGGAGATTAAAGATGTATTGTTCATGCGTTCGAAAGGCTGGAACCGGGGTTGTACTTTATTTTCCATGAGCCAAGGGGGATAATTCTCCAGTAATTTGGAATACATACCTTTAATATTGGCAGCCGAATCTTTCAGGTGTGCGCATATTACACTATTCCAGTTCTTTTTATGTACAAGCTGTATCCAGGCCATGTACATTTGTATAAGAGTCGAACCACCCCATTGTCTGGCTTTCAATAGAATAATCCTGACAGGCCTGTTATGCCGCCTCATTTCTTCAAGTTCTTTTAGTAAGCGGCGCTGTGGTCGGTTGAGTCTGAATGGGATATCTTGTTCTCCCAGCTTATCTTTTATCCTGACGAACAGTGCGGCCCAGAATTCAAAATCGTAACGTATGCGAACGGCTATCCAACGATGCCAGACTTCTTCCTTAAGTTCTTTTTTTACAGATTCTCCGAGTTGTTTCTCAATGAAACGGCTTATAGAACCTTCCCGGCGAAGGAGACGAACAAGCTCTACTTCATCGAGCATTTCTCTGGGAATATATTGCATAGGAATAGGAGCGTCGGGTAAGTGGATACATATACGTTGTGATATCGTACTACCTTCTCCTGTTTCGGGATGATAGCTTATAGCCCGCTCTTTTTTTCTTCTTTCGTTTTCTTTAATGGTTATGGCTGTTTTATCGAACATAAATTTTACAGTTGTATTGCTGCAAAATTCTTACCGAAAATAATTGTATAGATGTGATAAGGCAAAATTATTTTTTCCCGTTTAAAGCAGCAAGTCTGTCCAGGGTATCCGCGATGATACTTAATGTCTGTTGTTCGTTTCCGGCATGGATAGAAGATAATTTTTCCAGTATTTCGATACATTTCAGCAAAGTAACTTCATTACCGCATTCCGGTATCATACTCTTAAGCCGGTTATAGCAAAGATCCAGTATTTCGTTTCTTCTTATTTCGAACGAAGTCTGTGCTCGTTTTGAATGAATGTTGTTTATTTCTTCCATGGGGTGAATCTATTTTAATTTATAACATGTTGAGGCAAAATTATGGGGTGATATTTGTGTGCTGATGTTATAAAATAAATTTATGAAATTATGATGACGGAATTATTAGGTTTAGCTCTTCCCCTCGTACAGGGGATATTTAACGTAAATAGCCAGAAACGGTCTTTGGATAGGAACAGGGATCTGACCGATAAATATCTTGATCGGCAGGACTATAGCGTTGAGAATATGTTTAACAGGGATTATTATGAAAGATCGTTGGAAAGCGGATATTCTCAAAAACTATTAAAACAAGTCAGAGACAGTGTTATTGGGAATAATGAAGCTTCCCGGAATGTGGCTGTGGTCAACGGACTACCCGGCGAGACTTTTGAGTCCCGGCAAAAAGAGCAAAGAAACAATATGGCTGCTGTGGTACAAGGGGTAACATGGGACGATCTCGCCTGGAAAAGGGATGTTCTGGATAATTATATGGTAAATAAAGCAGCTATAGGAGATAAACGGTATATGGCTGCTCAGGAATATTATACCAATCTGGCCGGTGTAAAGGATCAGTATGGAATGCTGGGACAAGAGGGGCTACTTAAGACATGGAACCGGGCTTTGAATAAAACTAAGTATTAATTTGATAATAATTGGATATGGATAAAAAGGCAATAACGGAATTTCATGATTGGAGAAAAGCAAGAGAGGAAATCTGCGATTTGATGGAAAACGGAGACGGCTTTTGTGGGGCATGTATTAAAACATTAGGGCATTCTTCCCACAAGGAAAATAACCGGGAGTACAGAGAAAATATTGGATATATACGGGAAATGTTTGCTTTATTATATGATTATGTCAATAAATATGTAAATGGAGAAGTTTTTTTACCTGATAGATTAAAAGAACTTTACCCTCAGGTAGGTTCAGCCGATTGGGAATGTCGTATGCCGGCGAGGCAGATATGGGACGCATACAGGCATTCTGGATTGGATATGGCAGAACGGGAGATGAGTGGCGAATGTATGCCTGGCGGTGAGATTTTTTCTTTTGAGGATATTGCATTTGCTCTAAGTTCCGGTGTTACTTCGTGTACGAAACGGCATCACCTGTACAATATGCTGATTGTAAAGGGATTTGACGAAAAGGAAGCAGCCTTGTTTGCTGGAAGTATGAAATGTGATTGTTAATTTAAAACAGATAATATGAAAATGAATTTACCGGATGAATCCGGTCGGTCAGAAAAGGAACCCGAATGGAGACGGATAAGTCCTGACTTGCAGGATTTTTACAAAAAACGGCTGTCTCAGGCAACATCATCTTCTGTTAAAAATGATCTGGAACCCGGATTCTTCGGTCGTGGAGACAGGGGGGTAGTCAGTAATAATGATATTCCGGATGGGAGGATACCTATGGTGGAACCTTTGGGGCAAATAAATAAAAGTAATCATAGGGATATCCAGCAAAAAACGAAACTCCAGCCATTGACTTCTTTGGGAGACGGAGCCCGCTATTTCTGGGAGCGGATGAAAAACGATATGAATTATAATATAGGTGCTGTGCAAAGTGCTGTGACTAACGAACAGAATCGTAGGGCGGCTCAGGCGGAGGCATTAAAAAATCGTTCGGTATACGACAACATGAGTGATACGGAACTGGGAGACCTTATAGAAAGAACTCAAAATGAAGTTTTGGATGCTGCGGTAGAGCAACGGAGAAAAGATCCTTACCGTTTTTTAGGTAATCCTGGAAGATTTTCTTTACCTGAGGTGAAAGATACTGAAGAAATGTTGGAAAAGAGGCGCCGGTTGGCCGCAATGCGGGAAATCCAGGAGATGCGTTCCAAAGGGATGAATAATGAGAGTATAGCCCGTAGTTTTGAAGATTTCTCTCGGTATGGAGGGGCCGGAACGAAAAGAATGGAAGAATCTTTGAAAAAGAACGATATGTTCCCGCCTACACAAGGAATGGCTAAAATTGGAGAATTCGGCGCGATGTTGGCTAAAGAATCTTTACCTATTGCAGCGGCGATCGCATATCCTCCTGCGGGAGTGGCTTTAGGTGCAGGGAATGTATTGTCATCGGCGGCACAGAGTCATGCACAGGCACAGATGAATGTGGACCGGTATGAGAAAACGACGGGAGAGAAACTTACGCCTGAGCAGCGCACTAATTATGTTGCCGCATTTTCAGGTGCGGATTTGTTACTGGGAAGTCTGATGCAATCCCGTTTACTGGGTAATGTGACCGGAGCTTTGAAGAACGGGCTGGCAGAAAAATTGAGGAAATCTTTATTGAATAATAAGGAGGCTCAGGGAGAAATGAACAAATTACTGGGACGCGTGATAGATAATGAGAAAGATGCTATATTAAAAGGTATGTCGCAGGATGCTATATGGGGCGGACTTACGGATGGTACTGTTTCTGCAGTACAGGATATATCGTCTGCTATTTATGCGTCTCCAGAAGAATATCCTTCTTTGGCACAGATCATGGATAATGCGATAGCGGCCTCGGGGCAAGGTATGGTGAGCGGCGGCCTTGTTGGTGGTATGGGACGTTCGGCGGTCCGTCATATGCAAAACAGCAGAAGGAAAAAGGCTGGTGATATTTATATAGCAGAAGATCCGGATATGGAACATGTGGAGGTGTTGGGTATAAAACCGGAAGAAGGTTTGGTACAGGTTCTTTCTCCCGAGGGGAAAATTGTGGAGTCTGGCAATATCCCCGTAGAGAGCATATCCCGTTCTTCTTTTGCCGAGTTGGAGAGGATAAAAGAAGAACGGGCAAAAATGAGGGAAGAACGTAAAAAGTTATGGGAACCGGAACCTCCTGACTCGGAGAATAACCAGAGATGGAAACGAATGACCGTTGATGAAAAAGCTGCGATAGCCCAGGATATGATTGATAAAATGGGTCTGAATATAAATGTATATCGTTCGGATGCGGAAGTACCAAATTATGTAAAAAAAAGAAGATCAGGCTCTGTTCCTCTTGGATATTTTACTTCTGAGATTGATGATTCTGGAGTGGTTGTGAGTAAGATTCCCAGTTATTCGAGATTACAAGAAGTGATTCGTCATGAGGCGATAGGTCACCGGGGAGTTGAAATCTTACTGGGCTCGGAGAAGAAAAAGAATGCATTTTTTGATCAGGTATATGAAGAAATTTTACCATTCGATAAAAAGTTTGGTACATTTTATGATGAAAAAGAACAAAGGCGAGTCACCCGGGAATTTATTGCTGAAATGGCAGAGAAAGGTACCGATACAAAATATTGGAACCGGATTGTGAGTAAATTAAAGCAGTTTGTGCCCGGACTTAAGATGAGTGAAAATGATTTGAGATATATGTTGTGGAAGTCCCAGAAACTTTATACTAATGAGATTCCTACTCTTAATGAGATGCAGAAATTATTGTATTATGATATCAAAACATCTAAGAATGAAAAGCTGAGAGATTTATTATTTAGGGAAGGGATAGATTCTCCCCGTTATATAGAGACGGAAGATGAGTAGACTGGTATTTTGTATGTACCGAATTTTTTAAATGAATTTATGATAGGGCGGGATATATTTCCGTCCTGTTTTTTATGATCATGATATGTAGTATAAAAGAATAGTTGTACATTATTTGTACAACTATTAAAATTTGAAATATTATAATGACCCTTATCTTAAGTGGTTATTTTCTGTAGCTTCGAACCTCGTGTCTATAGTACTAAGCTGAAAAGTTGGGTCTGCTACTCCTGTTATAGAGATGCAATGATATTTGTAGGGCGGCCCCATTGTCTTAAATGGGATATGTCCTCTTATTTTTCCGGCTAAATTGAAAGACGATAATTTTCTGAATGAACCTTCGGCTTCGTATCCTCCCCAAAGGGACAATTGCAGCCAAGATGAGTCGAACGTACAGAGTACAGATGTTTCTCTCCATCGTTTATAAAAATCGGGAATAAGTTTTATCGGACGTGTAACCAGGGCAAAAGGTACGTCTCCCGGTGCTTCTTGCATCATATCGTATACAATACCGTTAGCATCTGAGACCAGGAGTATTGAGAAATGTTGGTAAAGACTGAAATAACGTCCTGAACGTCGGTAAATATTTCCGGAAGGAATATGAAGAATAAGCAGATACGGGAACAAGGGGTGAAGAAAAACGAGTTCTTGTGTTACATAATTATACCCGAGTTGGCATTCACATAAATAATCCTGAATAGATGTGTCGTTCCGGAAAGCACCTTGTATTTCTTCAGGAATATTCCCGCAATCGGGAAGTTCCTCACGATGGTTATCCGTAAAAGATAATAGCAGGGCAGAGGAAACCCCGCTGAGAACCGATATTCCTCTGGCAGATATATAAATAATCCCGTTATCGATAGGTATTATATCGTGTCTTTCATCCGCTATCTCTCTGTTGACAGGCTGGGATATCCCGTAACAGAGGTTATTTTCTCCGGTTTCAAGGGCCCATATTCCTTCATTGGTGAAAATATACAACGGGAATGCTCCGTATTGACCTTGTGATAAAGGAGTAGTTGTGGAAGCGATTCCGGTAATTTGTCCGTTTGAGACTATATAAGTTTCTTCCGAGGGGAATGTGAATGGATTACGGCTTGAAGATACGAGAAGGGTATTTGGGAAAGACTCGATAATAGTGTCTCCTGCAGGAATATCGAAAGGACCGCTGACCATGATTTCTTTCCAGGCGGCCTGTTTCAGATCTGGACTGATGTAACAGGCTTTATTCTCGTTGGCGCAGGCTTTTAGTGGAGCCGAAAATCTGTATCTTAGGGGATAGCCGGGCTCCGGAGTTGCTTCTATTTCTATTTTATATGCCCGGCTATCCGGATAAGATAACATACCCGATAGTTTCAGGTTCTCTATTTCTCTTTGTGTGGCTGACCAAACGAGCTTCCGGTCTCCTTCGCTGTGTTTTATATAGATGCAGATATATGCTTGTTTGAAAGGAGGTAGGTCGGGCAAAGTTTCGGTATATCCGCAAATACCACAAGTAAGTACAGATAAAGGGAATCCGTTATATAATTCTTTACATATATCTCCGATATGCAGGCGCGAATTATATACATAAGAACACTTCCCGCTTAAAGAGTGTAAGGTGCTGTTGTCGGCTGAAAGAACGGGAAGTAGTGCCAGAGATTCCAGATCGTCTTTAATAACCAGTTTGTTTTTACCGGTATTGACTAATTTTTTAAAGTCGGTTAAAGAAGTGATCTTATAAAATAAATTTTCTTCGGACAAAAGTTCTCCTATTTCCTCTCCTGAATAAGAGGGCATAGTAAAGGTAAAATAGCGTGTTCCGTTATCGTCTTTTATCGCGTAGTCTTTTATTTTTTCGTCCCGTATAACGACGGCTTCATTCGTAATAAATATATCTATCTTTTTGACAATGTCTTTCCAGTCTTCAAGTTCGCATTTTATTACCTTATAGAAAAGTGTTCCGCTTTGTATATAGGCATCGGTGCTATAAAATGTTTTTTTACCGGAATCTACATTCACCGTAATTTGTTGGGTGAATTGTCGCGGTTCGGAGCAGGATAATAAAATGGGTGCAGAAGGCATGATGTAGCTTCCGTCGTATAATTTGAGTGCATATCGTATAAGAAACGGCTGGCAAAAATGCTTGTCCTGGTGAATTTTTGTTTTTATTTTATTATAGTTTCCATACACTTGTGCACTATACGCTTTTATGTCATATTCGCTTATCATGGAGGTATAGTTGGTACCGGAAGAATCTGTCAGTACATAATTTCCTGTCACAACTGCATAGTTGGAGGACGTTTGTTCCAGAGAAAAAGTAATTTCCGGTAGTGGAGGTTTTGTTCCTAGGTATTTGTAAGTTCCCTCTTTATATATGGAATAATATATGTTTTTTTCAGAAATGAATAAGAGCGTGTTTCCGATGGATTCTATACTATATATCTTTTCTTTCGTATCGAATATATGTTGATTTATTTCTGTTATAGTTTTCGGTTCTTCGGCATAGGCTTCATAAAATATTGCCGTTCCATCGGATGAAATGTAATGGGTATATTTTTCATTGCAATGTATATATACGATTTTATGATCCGGAGATGACGGAACATATATAGCCGAAGGCGTTCCGATCGGAATCCAGGTGTCGTTCTGGTAACGAAGATTTATAACTCGGTTGCATTCTCCGTCGGGAGATAAAGCGGGAGGGACGGTACATGCCATGCCCTTTAACATTAACTTTTGTTGTTCCATTTTTTTGGTGCTAAGGTATATATGTAAGAAGAGGTTGTTATGCGTTAAAATTAAAATATACAGTCGTTATTCTGAAATTATCACATAAAAGCAGTAGAATATGTATTTAGATTTGTCCGAAATAAAATGAGTCAATATGAAAAAATCAAAAATGGAGGCTGTTAGTCATTTGCCTGAAAATGAGATTGTTCTCGATCGTTCTCAATACGAAGTTTTATTGCAGGCTAAAAATGCATGGGAGAATATTTCTCATTACAGAGAAAGGCGCCGCAGGAATAGAGATTATACGTTCGGAAAACAATGGGGAGATACGATAACGTTGCCTAATGGCCGTGCTGTTTCGGAGGAACAATATTTGAGGGAGCAAGGGAAAGTCCCGCTTAAAAATAATATGATACGCCAGCTGGTTAAAAATGTGGTAGGACAATTTCGCAATATGCAGACAGAGCCTGTGTGTATTTCCCGAGATAGAAAGGAACAGCAGCTGGGAGAGCTGATGAGCCTGGCTGTGCAATATGCATATCAGCATAACAAACTGTCAGAATTGGATGGCCGGACAATGGAAGAGTTTTTAATATCCGGTTCGTGTTTCCATAAAATAGGTTATGGTTGGCGTCGT
>OGRG01001095.1_pt1 | contig 20400 bp, 8 predicted proteins | sample 1553501 | NCBI WGS metagenome assembly OGRG01 (sample SAMEA2580018, study PRJEB22360) | human gut metagenome | biome: human gut; feature: human-associated habitat; material: faeces | place: Denmark | collected 2008/2010 | reverse complement strand
CAAAATCAGCGGCGATGATTTTTCTAAGATTCAGGGACGATTCAATACACGGTTGAGTTTGAGTTCTTCTTCCGTGGACGAAGTCATCAAAAAGCGAATTCTTACTAAAACAGAAATTGCAGAACAACTGCTCCAGCAGCAATATGAAAAGAATCATCAGGTGCTGAAAAACCTGTTTACGTTCAGTCATGCGATACTTGATTTAAAGGGCTACGCTGGCGAGGGCGAATTTGTAGAAACTTATCCGTTTGTTCCCTATCAGTTCCGCTTGATGCAGAATGTTCTTGCGGAAATCAGAAAGCATGGAAACTCTGGAAAGCATCTCTCCGGCGGCGAACGCTCCATGCTTTCCGGCTTTCAGGAAGCAGCTCAGGCAATCCAAAACAAAGATGAATATGCACTTGTTCCGTTCTATCTGTTTTATGATACCCTTCACACATTCTTGGACAGTTCCATTCGCCATGTCATTGACCGTTGCCAAGATGCAGCAGATCATCATGATGGCATTGAACAATATGATGTCAATATCTTGAAACTCTTGTATCTCGTACGCTATGTAGACGATATCAAGGCAAATGTGGACAATATCAGCATTCTCATGGCAGAAGATATTCGTACAGATAAGATTTCCACCCGCCTTGAAATACAACAGTCCTTGGATAGACTGGTATCGCAAAACTATGTTTCCAGAGCAGGCGATACTTATACTTTTCTGACAGACGATGAACAGGATATTGCCCGTGAAATTCGGAACACCCCTGTAGATAGTGCCATTATTACAAAAGCAATTTCGGATATTATCTTCGGAAAACTGTTTGTCAGCAAAAAATTCCGGTATGGAAAATACGATTTCCCCTATGATGAACGAATTGATGAAACCGTCATTGGTCAGCTGACCGGCTCTATCGCATTGCATTTCATCACCGTTGCTTCGGAAATTTATACCATGGATGATTCCGTTTTCCGAATGAAATCCGCTGCTGACAATGAAGTTGTCATTGTTCTGGCAGAGAGTCAGCCTTATTTCAAAGAACTGGAAGATGCCATGAAGATTCGTCGCTATGTCAAGAGCAAAAATGTGACACAGCTTCCGGAAATGATTCAAACTATTATCCGAGCAAGACAAAATCAGGCTTCCGCACATGAAAAGCGTGCAGAGGAATTGATTTCTGCTGCCATCGTTGCAGGTCGAATTTATGTTGCAGGCGATAAGCTGATGATGAAAGTTTCTTCAGTGAAAGACTGCGTGGAACGGGCAATGAGCGTTCTTGTAGAAAGCGTTTACACAAAACTGGGATATATCCGGAAAAATTATGACAGTGATGCGGATCTTCTGCAAATTCTGAACGGCAGTAAGCAAATGGTGCTTGCAGGAACAGAATCGCCAAACGCTGAAGCAAGCAAAGAACTGCTGCAATATCTGGAAATTCAGAAAGAACGACAGCTCCCAACCTCTATGGGCGACCTGCAAAAACGCTATCAGGCAATCCCCTATGGCTGGCGTGAAATTGACATTGCAGCAATTGTTGCAGAATTGATTGCAGCACAAAAGTTGGTGTTAAAATACGGCGGTGTTATTATCTCGCCGAGTGATAAAAAAATCATAGATTACCTGCGGAAAAAAACAGAAATTGATAAGGCAATCATTGCGTTCAAAGTTGCTCCACCAACAGCACTGATCAAGAAATGCAGGGAATTTCTCAGCGAATACCATAACTGCACACTGGGAGCAATTCCAGATGATGAAACAGGACTGCTCCGCTATATCACGGAAAAATTTGATACAGAGTGTGCAGCCCTTCAGGGACGAATTGCAAAAGAATACGCTTTCTCCGCATATCCCGGAAAAAATGTCGTTGAAAATGGCATCAAACTCTGTGAGAAACTGCTTGCACAGAAAAATGACAGCATTGCATTGCTGAAAAAAGCGGTGGAACTGCAAGATGATTTCCTGGACTTTTCAGAAGATATTTCCGATGTGGACACCTTCTTCCGCGTACAAAGAGAGATTTTCGACCGTGCAAAAGCACAGACAGAACAATTGGACACAGAAAAAGAATATTTCCAGACGGAAAGCGATGCCATCGCTGCAATTTCCAAAATCAAGGAAATCCTTGCAATGCCAAAGCCGTACAAACGAATCAGCGAACTGCCAGAATTGGTGCAGACGATTCAGAACGTATATGAAAAACTGCTTGTACAGAAACGGGAAGAAGTAATCGGCGAGATTCAAGCGGCAATGGGTGAAATTCATCAGACTGCTGACGTGAAACAGGGCGATATTGTTCAGCGTGCAGATGCAGCATTTATCGAAAAGCGAACCGCTGCCGAACATGCAAAAAAATTGACCAGCCTCGATGCGATGAAAATTCAAATCGGGAACATTCGGCAACAGTATCTGCAAAAATTGCTTGTTGTTGCAGAACCGGACATCGACATGGTAACCATCAACCGCAGCACGATTTGTCACACGATGCAGCTGAAAAGCGAAGCGGATATTGATCGATATGTTGCGGAAATCAAGAAGTCACTGCTGCAAAAACTCAACGGACATGATGTCCTCCATATCATTTGAGGTGAGAATATGAACAAGAACGCCATTAAAAATTTCGCTGTTTCGGCAAGAATCCTGCTGATTCAGGCAGTCACGCAAAAGGCATTTGAATATGAAGTTACAGAGGACGGTAAAAATGACCCATCACAGGCAGCGGTCAACGGGCAATCTTTAACCTCTGCGGAGCAAAGCCAACGTGCCCAGCTCATCGCTCAGATTCGGGCGAAAGGCTTCGCTTCCACCATGGAAGAAGCTGCCTATACATGGTTTAACCGATTCATTGCTTTGCGATTCATGGAGGTGAACAATTACCTCCCGTCGCACACTCGCATTTTCTCGGATGAAGACGGCAATTTCAAGCCGGAAGTGCTGACCGATGCGGTGAATCTGGAAATCGACGGGCTAGACAAAGAACTCGTACTGGAACTTCTGGAGCAGCAGAAGAACGAGCAGCTGTACCAATACATTATCATCACACAGTGCAACGCCCTGAACGAGGGCTTGCCGGAGATGTTCGAGCGAATCGGCGGATGGACAGAACTGCTATTCCCGAAGAACTTGCTGCGGGAAGATAGCGTCATTGCCCATATGGTGAAAGATATTCCAGAATCGGACTGGAACGACCAGGTGCAGATTATCGGCTGGTTGTATCAATATTATAATTCCGAGCCGAAAGATAAGGTTTTCGCCAACTTGAAAAAGAATATTAAAATCAGTGCAGCGGATATTCCAGCGGCTACGCAGCTTTTCACGCCGGATTGGATTGTACGGTACATGGTGGAAAACTCGCTGGGCAGACTCTGGACAGAGGGTCACGGCAAGCCGGAAAACGCTAACTGGAAGTACTATCTGGAAGAGGCAGAACAGGAAGATGCTGTAAAAGCAGACCTTGAAAAATTGCGTGCAGCGTATCGGGAGATTCAGCCGGAACAAATCAAAATCATCGACCCATGCATGGGCAGCGGTCACATTCTCGTCTATGCGTTCGATGTGCTGATGGACATCTACACCGCCTGCGGTTGGTCGGAGCGAGATGCAGCAAAGTCTATTTTACGGAACAATCTCTACGGGCTGGACATCGACCGCCGTGCCTATCAGCTGGCATATTTTGCGGTGATGATGAAAGCACGGCAATACAACCGCCGCATTCTCTCTGCGGAAAATCAGCCAAATCTTGCGAATTTTGCGGATGTGATGCATGTAAACACTTCCCTGCTGAGCGGCAGCCTGCGGAAATTTGCAGAGCAGTTCCAGTTCGCTGACACCTACGGCTCGCTGATGACAGTGACGAAACCGGCAGGGCTGGACGAAGCGGTTTCTGTGTTCCTGCCGACGTTCGGGATGCAGGCAGAGCAGCTGGAAATGATGATGCGAGTGGCTCAGATTCTGACGCAGAAATATGATGTGGTCTGCACCAATCCGCCGTATATGGGTGGCTCTGGCATGAATACAACGCTGTCGACCTATGTGAAGAAGAACTTTCCGGATAGCAAGAGCGATTTAAGTACATGCTTTATGGAACAATGTGGGCGACTTGCAACTAAAAATGGTTATTATGCAATGATTAATATTCCTGTTTGGATGTTCCTTTCCAGCTATGAAAAGCTTAGAAAGAAAATTGAAATCAGAAATACTTATGTAAACATGGTTCACTTTGGACGTGGAATTTTTGGGTCGGATTTTGGAACAACTTCATTTGTTATATCTAAAACACACACAAATGAATATATCGGTGTTTATCGAAGATTGTTTGAAAAACAAGGTGCTGTCGATAGTGTTGAGCAGAAACAAAAGTGGTTTTTTGAAGGAATGGGGTACTATACCGCCAAACAGGAAAACTTCTCCAAAATCCCTGGTTCTCCGGTCGCTTATTGGGTGAGTGAGAAAATATTTGATTGCTTTGCAAATTTTGAAAAAATTGATGATGTTGCAAATCCACGTCAAGGTCTTGCAACAGGAAATAATGAAAAGTTTTTAAGATTGTGGTATGAAGTATCTAATGAAGATATAAAATTTGATGCAGTATCACTTGATGACTTTTTTGAAACAAATAGAAAATATATTCCGTATAATAAGGGTGGCTCTTTTAGAAAATGGTTTGCGAATATGGAATTTATTATTCGATTTGATAGAAAGCATTATGGGATTCTTGGAACAGTTGGAAATCATTTGCCATCAAGAGATTTTTATTTTAAGGAAAGCATTACATGGTCAAAAGTTACATCGGGCGGTTTATCTATGAGATATATACCGCATGGTTCAGCTTTTGATGTGGCAGGCTGTTCTATATTTTGTGATAGAAATATTATGTATATGCTTGGATTTGTAAATTCATGTGTTATGCAAAATTTAATGAATGTGTTAAGTCAAACATTGAATTATGAAGTTGGAAGCGTTAAACAAATTCCAATTATTTATAAAGACGTTGAGAAAATAGAGAGCATTGTCAAAGAAAATGTTTCTATTTCAAAAGAAGACCTTGTTTCTTATGAATCACATTTTGAGTTTGAAAAACATCCGCTTGTTTGAAAGGAGAATACAAATGTATCCAATATATAATATTCAAGGAATTGAAAATGAGGAAAAGAAAATTGAGGAAAAACATGTTGTGATGCTTCTAATTGTCAAACCACAAGACAGAAATGCAAATGAGATTATTTCCCGTATAAACTATTGGCATTGGCTATCAGGTAGATATTGCAATATTTACCTGACTGGTTATTCAAAATCGTTTTTAGGAAAGTATCCTGATGCAAAAATAATAAATGGTACTAATAATGAAAGATGGGAATATAGTGATATCTGTTTTATTGAAGCACGAAAAAGCCTTGAAAACAGGTTGAAGAATTGGCAATACTCTGGCTCTTCAGAATTAATAGTATTGCAAAATAATCCATCATCGCAAAATCCACTCGATTTTTCAGGTTGCTGTTGTATCGATATCGAGTATGGACTTAAACATGAATATATCGATTCAATACCAAGATTTATGGAAAAACTGATTCGAGCTTGTGAATCAGAAGTAACTGCGAGTGATGCGTTTATGGCGGTCAATAAAAAAGGAATCAACCTACAAAGGGTAATCGAATTTGGGATTGAGAATTGTAATAAATTACCTGAATTTGCAAAAGAGATATTAAAAAATAGGTTGTTTTTAAAAAAATATAAATAAAAATATTTTGGGAGAACAATAGTGAGTAAACTAATCAGTGACAAATACAACCAATGGGCAAAAGAATGCGAAGCCCGTTTCCAAAAACTAAAATCCAACGAAGAAGAACTAAACCGCATCTTCATCAACATCTACGGCTTACAGGATGAGCTGATGCCGGAAGTCGAGGACAAGGACGTGACCGTTCGCCGGGCGGATTTGCAGCGGGAAATCAAGTCGCTGCTCTCCTATGCCGTGGGCTGTCTGTTCGGGCGGTATTCGCTGGATGAAAAAGGGCTGTGCTATGCCGGCGGTGAATGGGATGCAAGCAAGTACAAGACCATCCTCCCCGTGAAAGACAATGTGCTTCCGATTTGCGATGATGACTACTTAGAGAGCGACCTAACCGGAAAAATTGTGGAGTTTGTGAAAATCGTCTACGGCGAAGACACGCTGGAGGAGAACCTCAAGTTCATCGCCGATGCCCTCGGCACAAAGGGTGCAACCCCACGGGAAGCCATCCGGAACTATCTGCTCAACGGCTTCTATGCCGACCACTGCAAAATTTATCAGAAACGCCCGATTTACTGGCTGTTCAGCTCCGGCAAGAAGAACGCCTTCAAGGCTCTGGTTTATATGCATCGCTGGGAGAAGACCACCGTCGCTACCGTCCGCACCGATTACGTTCACGAGTTGCAGGAACGCTACCGAACACAACTTTCCATGCTGGGCGACCAGATGGAACACGCAGCACAGTCCGAGCGTGTGAAGCTGAAAAAGCGTCAAGAGAAACTGACTGCACAGCTGGACGAAATCAACGCCTATGAAGAAAAGGTGCACCACCTCGCCGACCGCATGATGGACATTGACCTTGACGACGGCGTAAAGGTGAACTATGCGAAATTTGCAGAGATTTTGGAGAAGATAAAATGACGATCGATACCATTAACCGTACTTTGCAGGAGCGGTTTGCTGCGGAATTGCCCGATTGTTACCAGCGTAGAATTATTTTCTGGTTCGACTCCGACCGGGAGTTTGAAAATATGCTGGACGAACTGGAGCTTCCCGATGTGAAACTCCTGAAACTGACCGGAGATAACTTCTTTGCAGCAAAAATGCTCTTGTCTGAAACAGATACCCAGAGCAATTATCTGGTATACGACCCCCTAACCTATTCCCATCGGGAAGACAACTGGCTGCGAGATATTCAGCTTTACAGCGAGGAATTTCGTGCCGATTTGGTTTCCATGCAGATGGAAGAACTACATATTCCGCAGACGACACAGCTGCGGCGTGCTATGAAACACTATATCAAATTTTTTGAGAGCAAGGAACGTGCTGCAAAGCTCAAAGATTTCGGCACGCAATATCAGAATGCTGGACAGCTACATATTGACATTATGGCGGTGCTCTGCAATACCAAGCAGAATACCGTACATGGCGTTTTGCGTGCAATTCTCTGCGATTCCCTGTACCATGCAGAGAATACCTGTCTGGAACAAATCGAAAAGTTTGGCAGTATGCAGGCATTGCGGGAGATGACAGCCTGTTATACAAGTTATGCCGACGAAAAATATGAACCATATGACCTTGCAGCACAGATCCTGCTCACGGCATTTTCTGCGGTTGGCGATGAAACGGTATTATCCGGCTTAGAGAAGTATCTCTCTCCGGAACACCAGCCGGCATGCTATGCTTTCATTGATGAGTGGAATGCTTCTGCAGAACAGGAAAAGCTGTTCGAAATTGCAGACGATATTACAGAGCGGATGCGGCTTACAGAGCGTCTGGAAAAAGTGGATACAGCAATTCTGATGCAGTCGGATAGTCTGCCTTGTATTGATGCCGTCATCATTGAAAGATTCCTACAGGAAATTGCAGAAAATGTGATCAAAACAGAAGAGATTCTAAAAGTTACAGAAAGCCGCCGTACTTCAAAGTGGTATAACCGCTATGCCTATTTGTATGATGGTCTGTATTATATCGCAAAAATGCAGGAATTTCACTATGCTCATATTACAGGTTTCCACTTTGGAACAGAGAAAGAATTGTGGGATTCCTACTGCAAAGAATTGTATTGGATGGATACGTACTACAGACGGCTGCATATGGACTTCCGGAAAAGCCTTTTCAATACATTGGGAACGCTGGATGACTTATTCAAAAGTGCTGTAGTCACTGCGGAACATCTCTACCAGAATTGGTATCTTTCAGAATTGAACGGCAGCTGGAATTCCCTGATTAAAGAATCGGTTGCAGATGGATTTTCACAGAATGGGATTCTCCAACAGGATGATTTTTATCGGCGTGTTGTTCAGCCCATCGCCAGAGAAAGCAGAGTATTTGTCATTATCTCTGACGCTTTGCGGTATGAGGTAGCGACAGAGCTTACCGAAAAACTTTTGCGGGAAACAAACGGCACAGCAAAACAATCCGCTATGCAATCTGTCTTTCCGAGTATCACCAAATTCGGCATGGCAGCACTACTCCCCCACAAAGCATTAACGATTACTGATTCCATGAAGATGTTCTGTGATGAAATGCCAACCGATGGAACGGAAAACAGAGATAAAATCTTAAAGAAAACCAATCCGAAAAACTGTGCCGTAACATATGAAACTCTGCTCACAATGAAGCAAGCCCAGCGAAGAGAACTTGTCAGCGGTGCAGATGTGGTGTATATCTATCACAATACCATTGATGCTGTTGGAGATAAGGCAAATACAGAACATCAAGTCTTTGAAGCTTGTGCCGATGCACTAGAAGAACTCAAGAATTTAGTCCGTCTGATTGTCAATTCTATGAGTGGTTCGAAAATTCTCATCACTGCTGACCATGGTTTCTTGTATGCTCATGAACCCCTTACAGAAAGTGAAAAAGTCAGCACAAGTCTTGTTTCCGGAAATGTCCTTGAAAGCGGAAGACGGTATCTCCTCGCAAACAATGCCTGCCAATCAGAATCCCTCATGCGTGTTTCGATGGAAAAATATGCGAATGGATTGGTTGGATTCACACCATTTGAAGCGATTCGCTTTCAAAAGCAAGGTGGCGGCAGTCATTTTGTCCATGGCGGCGTATCGTTGCAGGAATGCTGTGTGCCAGTGATCACATTCAAGAACATCTCAAAAACATCAAAGAAATTTGTAGAGATCAAGAAAGTTCCTGTGAAACTCATCAGCATGACCAGAAAAATCAGCAACAATATTTTTACCCTTGATTTTATGCAGATGGATGCTGTCGGTGGAAAAACTGTTCCTGCAACCTATGAGATTTACTTATGTGATAAGTTTTCAAATCCAGTCAGCAATATACAAACATTAGTTGCTGATAAAACCGGAGAACCACAGGAACGGGTATTCCATATTCGTTTTACCTTGAAAAATGTTGCATTCGACGGCAATGCGGTGTATTATTTCAACATCGTGGACAAGGAAACAGGCGATTTAATTGAACGTACGGAATTTTCAGTGAAGATTGCATTTTCCAACGATTTTGATTTTTAAAGCAATTTGGAGGGATCATTATGGATGAATTTGATAGAAAGGTAATTGCAGCATTTCCCGGCAAATCCGTTCGGAAAGATTTGACTGCACTCATGAAAAAGGGGGCAAATGTTCCTACTTATGTACTGGAATACTTGCTGGGAATGTACTGTGCAACCGATGACGAAGAAACGATTAAGGTCGGTTTGGAAAAAATCAAGAGAATTCTCAGCGAGAATTATGTTCGCCCCGACCAAAGTGACTATGTAAAATCAAAAATAAAGGAAAATGGACAGTATACCGTAATTGACAAAGTAACCGTCAGACTGGATGAAAAAGAAGATAAGTATATTGCAAGCTTCACGAATCTGGACTTGAAAGATTTCGAGGTCAATTCTGATTTGGTCACCCATAATGAAAAGCTGTTAGTCGGTGGGATCTGGTGTATCATTAAAATCGAATATGTGGGACTGGAACGAGATTTTGACGAAGATGATTACGAAGAAGATATTTTTGACGGCAATAAAAAGAAACGGAATCAGAAACAGAAAAAGAAAAAATCCAGATACGACTCCCCTTTTTCAATCGCTGCTTTAAAGCCAATCCAAATGGCAAATCTCGACCTTGATGAGATATTTGAAACAAGAAACCAGTTTACGAAAGAGGAATGGATCACACTGCTGCTGCGTTCCGCTGGTTATGAACCGGATGCCCTGAATGAAAAACAAAAACTGCACTACCTGCTCCGGTTTGTGCCGTTTATTCAGAAAAACTATAATCTTGTTGAACTGGGGCCAAGAGGAACAGGAAAATCCCACGCTTACAGCGAACTTTCCCCCTACTCCATTCTGATGAGCAGCGGTCATACAACGGTATCCAATATGTTTTACAACATGGCTTCCCACCGTGTGGGACTTGTTGGAAATTGGGACTGCGTTGCATTCGATGAAGTTGGCGGTATTACCAACACTTCCGGCGATATGATACAGATCATGAAAAACTATATGGCAAACGGCAGCTTTGCAAGAGGCAGCGATTCCATTAGTTCGGATGCTTCCATTGCCTTTGAAGGAAATACGTTTCGCAGTGTTGCAGATATGCTGCGAACCACCAATTTATTTGAACCGTTTCCGGAAGGCTTTAACAACGATTCTGCATTTTTCGATCGAATCCATGCCTATTTGCCGGGATGGGAAACGCCAAAGCTGCGAGCAAGTCTTTTCACAAACAAATATGGACTAATTTCCGATTGCTTTTCTGAATTTTGCCATGCAATGCGGAAGTACGACTTCACCAATTCCTTCGGCGAGTATTTTGCTTTGAATGATAACTTTAACACCCGTGATGATACCGCAGTCAGACGGACGTTTTCGGGACTTGCAAAGCTTATCTATCCAAATGAACAGATTGAAAAAGAAGAAGCACGGGAATTACTCGAATATGCCATTGAATGCCGCCGCAGAGTCAAAGAACAGCTTCGGAAAATGAATCCTGCGGAATTTAGCGATGTGATGCTGGGTTACATTGACCTTGACACAGAAGAAGAATTTTATGTGGATTTGCCGGAAATCGCAAGCGGTTCTTTGATTCCGGAACGCTTTGAAAAATCAGGCTATGTCTATGCAATTGGACGTTCCGTTGATGGCCGTGTTGGCATATATCGTTTTGAAAACAAGCTGATGGCAGGTGCAGGAAAGCTTAGTTTCCGCAATGTGGAAGGACTTGCAGGTGCTTCAAAAAGTGTTCGGGATAGCATTACAGCAGCATTTAACTACTTTATGCAGAATAGCGGAAAGCTGATTACACGCAGTCCTTTGGATTTTGACTATAGTTTATATTATAACGACTTACAGAATCGAAATGTCAGCGATGAAGTATCTGTAGCGGAAGTGGTTGGACTGTATTCTGCACTGTCAAACCGTCCGGTATTACCCTCACTGGTGATATGCGGAAGAGTCGTCATGTCTGGTGAAACCATGCCTGTGATTACAATGTTAGATGAAATTTTTGTTTCAGCAGCAAACGCAGGTGCAAAAAAAATATTGTTGCCAGAGAGCAGCCGGAATCATTATCTGCTGCTTTCGGACAAGCTGAAAAAAGAAATTGCTGTTGATTTCTATAACACACCGCTGGAAGCAGCAAGGCTTGCATTGGGAGTTGACTGGTGATGAAAAAATATCAATGTATTGCTTGCGGCACTGTAAAAGATTGCGAGAAAAGTTGTATGTGTCCGATCTGCGGATATATGATGTTTCCGCAGCCATATGACCGCAGCGAAGTAATCATCAGCGAAATACGGCGTTTTGTAGAAAGAATTGTTGCTCAAAAGATTGATGTGCAGTCATTGCCGTTTGGAAAGCTGAAAGAAGACATGCATCGCTTCCCCAGTTTTTCAAAAATCAAAACCTATGTTTCAAGAGCAGAAAAAACAGAAATTTTTTATCATCGCTTAAAGACCAGCTTGGAACAAACACAGCAGTATTTTCATGAAACTTTTTGCAAACGCTATTCCTCCAAAAATGACACGTTAGATATGCTGTCAGACCGTACTTCTGCTCTTCTGAAGAACGTGCTTTTGAAGCTTGGCATCGAAATTCAATGGAAAAAAGCAGTTTTTCCAACTGTCACAGTACAGTATACAGAAGTTCCTCATCAAGATTACATTCATCTCGCTGACCAGTTACTCGACCGAATCGTTCAGCTATCAGATAAAATAAATCAATTTATAAAGGCAAACAACATCTATGGATGTGCCTATGATCAGGAAATCGAACCACCCAAGATGCAAAAGAATCATACAGAAATCAATTGGCAAGAAGTGCTTCCCAAACATATTTCCGCCTGTGACAGCATTCTGAAAAAGAAATATGTGATCGATATTTTTGAAGATGGCAGCACGGAACTGACCGCCATGCTGAAAGTGGCATGGGATGCCATCTTTGTTCTTTTGTCCGCACCCATAAAGAAACGTACATTGGTCTATGCATTTGATCACGAGGAATTATCTGCGGAACAGTGCAACAACCGACTGATGGAAATTTTCTCCGATTCATTCCATGCAGTTATGGAATTGGTACAGGCAGAGAATTTTCTAAAAGACCAGTCTGAAGAACAACTCTTTGAACTTTATCAAAACATGCTTGACCTTGACAAACATCACTATATGTCAGGGACAAAAGGCAATTTTAAAATCGGAAAATGGGAAAAGAAACTGAATGCACTCATTGGATTGGATGCAGTGAAATCCAATGTCCGAAAAATAAAAGCCTATGCACTTGCGAATAAAGGTCACGGCCAGCCAAATTTACATATGTGTTTTCTTGGAAATCCCGGAACAGGAAAAACAGAAGTTGCCCGAATCATTGCCGGAATTCTCCATGAAAACGGACTTCTCCAAACAAACAAAGTCGTTGAAACAGACCGCAGCGGTCTTGTTGCTGGTTATGTTGGACAGACAGCGTTGAAAACGGCTGCGGTGATTGAAGAAGCAATGGGCGGTGTGTTGTTTATTGATGAAGCCTATTCCCTTGTACAAGGGGATTCCAGTAATGACTATGGTCACGAAGCAGTTTCTACCTTAATCAAAGCGATGGAAGACCACCGTGGGGAATTTTGTGTGATTCTTGCAGGGTATCAAAATCAGATGACGAAAATGCTGGCATCGAATCCAGGCTTTCAATCAAGAATCCAGTTTACATTGAATTTTCCCAATTACAACCGAGATGAGTTGGGGCAAATCGCTGCATGGATGCTGAAAAACAGAGGATATATCATCAGTGACGAGGCAAAGGATAGAATCCTTGCTATTACAGACCATATTAGAAAAGAGCCAAATTTCGCAAACGCCCGTGAAATGCGAAATATCATTGAGCAGGTTGTGATGTGCCAGAATGTACGCTGTGCCGGAACAGAAGACAAAACAATTGAACTTGCAGATGTAAACGCCTATATCAGGGAAAATCACATCTATGTTCCGACATCCGGCGAAGGCATCGTAAAGAAAATTCTAACTGCTGAAGAGGAACTGGAACAGCTGGTTGGGTTGCGTTCTGTAAAGCGAATGATAAAGAAAATCAAAGCGTATGCAAAACGCAACAAAAATGATTCTGACATGAATTTGCATATGTGTTTCTGTGGCAATCCCGGAACAGGAAAAACAGAAGTTGCCCGCATTTTGTCCCGTATTCTATATGAGGCAGGCGTGCTGCCAGAAGCAAAACTGACGGAAACAGATGCCCAAGGACTTATTAGTAAATATGTAGGCGGAACAGCTTCCAAAACGCTTGCAAAAATCAACGATGCCATGGGCGGTATCCTTTTCATTGATGAAGCGTATAGTTTAATCAGAAGCGATGACGACAATGCTGCAACCTATGGTGAAGAAGCAATTGCAGTTCTTTTGAAGCAAATGGAAGATCAGCGTGGACAGTTTTGTGTCATCTTAGCAGGTTATCCGTCTGAAATGGAAGAACTCATTCGTGTAAATCCCGGACTGGCTTCCAGAGTTCAATTTACATTGCATTTTCAAGACTACACAAGAGAGGAACTGGAAGAAATTGCATTGCATTTTCTGAAACGAAAAGGATATGAAATGGATTCCTCAGCAATGCAGCTGTTGCTGGATATTACAGAGTATTACAGGACAAAACCCAATTTTGCAAATGCAAGAACAGTTCGCAATATCTTGGAACAGGTGATTATGAATCAAAATTTAAGGGAAGACGAAGAGAACCAAAAGGATAATCTGTTAATTCTTAGTGATGTTCAGGACTATCTGGATGATGAAAATATTGATTTAAATCGTGCTTCTGTGAAATTAAATAAAATTGGATTTTAAGTTGATTTTTCTGGCGTTGAAATTGTCAATCGCACGCAACATATTTCCCACGACAACCGCATTTACTTTTGAGGGAAAACAACAAAAATTTTTCCGCATAGAAAAAACCGCCTCCCCGTATCTTATAGATACGCTGGGAAGCGGCTTTTGATCTAGATTGTATGATTATTTTTCAGTAGGCTGTACTGGCAGGGCATCAATCAGCAGAATAATAAATTGCATAAGAGCAGTTGTATCCTGATCATTCAAAACACCATCCTGACAGCAGTCCGCATTTGCCATTTGAGCATCCGAAAATTGTATCAGTGTTGCGAGATATTTGTTCAAGAATACTGCATCTAAGATGTCTACCATTCCATCCAAATTGACATCGCCATAGGATGAAATGGTTGTGGTGGTTGTAGTTGTTGCCTTGGTTGTAGTTGTCTTGTTTGGTTTTGTTGTAGTCGTTACCTTTGTTGTGGTCGTCTTACTCGGTTTAGTCGTAGTTGTTGCCTTGGTTGTTGTAGTGGTTGTAATCGTGGTTGTCGTTGTTGTAACTGGTGCATTTACGATGAATACCAGATTCATTTCCTTTGTTGAGTCGTTCTCCGCAGTCAAAACAATCGTTGTTTTCACAGTTGCAGCTTTTTTCGGTGTGCCGGAAAGCATGCCATCTTCTGTCAGTTTCAATCCATCCGGCAGTTTGCTGTCTGCATCCAACTGGAACTGCACCGGTTTCAAATCCGCAAAATTTTTGAGATACTCTGTCAAATCCAGCGTCATTTTCTTCTGACAAGTCAGCTGAATGGTATCGATTTCAGAAAGTTCGATTTCGACTGGTACTCTCTTTACAGTCATTTTTGTGTTGCCAGTCAGTGTATAATTGGGTTTTTCAATCTGCTTTCCATTCACAAAATACTGATACGTATACGCTTTATCCGGAGAAGTTTCCAACGCAATTGTATCCCCTGCATTGTGGTAAGTTTTGTTGGTAGTTGCATCTTCACCAAAACTTTCATCATAAATCATTTCAAGCTGCATCACTACTTTGGACTTCTGATTCAGAGTCGGGTATTTTTCAGTAGCAAGGTTTTGATAAAAAGCACGAACAGACTGGTCGCCATTCAGCAGATAGGTCACTTCACCGCTGGCAAATTGTTTCGTTGTTTTGCTTTCTACGTTTTTCACAACCGCAGACGATTCGTTTTGAGTAATCGCATCCTTATCGCATATGTTGCAATCATAGTAACTATTTTCAATTTGCCCTATATTAAGATTACAAATATTGTTATTTACATCAGCACCGCTGACCTGCCCAACATGATAACAATTTTCAATACGACCAGAGGAACCATTAATATTACAGATGCCACTTGCATAGCTTTTTTCGTCATTTTCATCAATAATGGTGCTATCCGTCCTCACAGTAATATCGCTGTTATTATAGCAATCTTTCATGCTGCCTGCATTCATGTTGCATATACCAGCTGCTAACCCAAAGCCACCAATCATGCCTGTATTATAGCAGTTTTCAATGCTTCCGTTATCTGAATTTATTGCACAAATTCCACTGGCACCATATCCTAAAATTGTTCCTGCATTGTAGCAATTGACGATTTGCCCATTATTTATTGCACAAATACCAGCAGCCACGCCACTCACAATCAATTGTCCATCAATTTTCGCGTAATAATAATTGAAATAGGAATCTTCCAGACCAACATTTTGAATGATTCCTGCTGAAAAGCCAAATAAACTGGCACACATAACATCACTCTCATTGGAATCATTAGAGAAGTACAGTCCACTGATGGTGTGTCCCTGTCCGTCAAATATACCTTTGAAAATATTTTCAGTGTCATCATCGCCAATCGAACGCCACATTCTTAAAGTGTCAGGGTCTGCTCCAAGAGAACCATCTGCTGCAAGAACGGTTTCATTTACAACAATGTCCGTAGTGAGAACAGCATTTAAAGAGGTGTCACCGCTGTTCACTTGCTCTGCAAACCAATACAGCTGACCAGCGTTAGAAATCTCATATTTTTCGATTTCTTCGTTATAGTTTGCTGGCTGATAATGGGTATCATCATTTTCGCAGAAACCATTTTCGTTATAGCTATGTTTGAGGGCAGGAATGATAACATTATCAACTGTCTTTTTGCCGGCTTCATCTGTGAATGTTTTCTTGCAGACATCGCACTGCCAGTATTCGATGTTGCCGTCTTCCGTGCAGGTCGCAGCTTTCGCTTCCACCTTTGTCAGCTTGTGGCTTGCAGGAATCACGGTTTCCGAAAGTTCCACTGCCGTTGCCGTTTCTGGGTTGGTATCATCCGACAAGAAATACTTTCCGCAGTGTTCACAAGTCCAGTATGCCTTGTTTCCGTCTTCGGTGCAGGTCGCAGCTTTGGCTTCTGTTTTTATTAAAGTGTGTGGCGTATAAGAAACCAAGTCGGCCTGTTTTCCGAAATCGGTTCGTTTTAATGGAGAATCGCAGTCAAGAGAAATCGTTTCCAAACTGGAACAATTGTAAAATGCTTTACTATCCATACTGGTCACACTGCTTGGAATCTTAATGCTGGTCAAGCTGGTGCAATCTTTAAATGCAAAATATCCAATGCTGGTCACACTATTTGGAAGAACGATATTTGTTAAGTTATTACACCATATAAATGCACTTCTTCCGATACTTTTCACACCATCCTGAAGCGTGACATCCGTCAAATTATCACAATTATAAAATGCATCTTCTCCAATGCTTTCAACATTCCCTGGAATTGTGATACTGGTTAAGTTGTCACAATTCTCAAATGCATAATCTCCAATGCTGGTCACACCCTCTTCAATCACAATGCTGGTGACACTTAAATTCGAGCATGCAGGGCTTTTATTATTACTATAACTATAATTCTTCATCGCTCCTGTTCCGCTGATGTTCAGTGTCCCATCTTCATACAATTTCCAGGTCAGATTGTCTTCAATCCAATAAGTATAGCCTTTTTCCAAAACGGTATTGCAGTCCGGACAATAGCGGTCACCGGAATAGCCTGGTTTTGTTCCATTCGGCTCTACTGCACCACGTGTGATTGCATTTTTGTGTTTCAGAGCAGGAAGAATGGTTTCTGACTGTTCCACTGCCTTAGCGGTTTCCGGATTGGTATCATCCGATAAGAAATACTTTCCGCAATGCTCACAAGTCCAGTATTCCTTGTTGCCGCTTTCGGAACAGGTCGCAGCTTTCGCTGCTGTTTTGGTTAAGAGATGTTGATTGGTATAAGAAACCAAATCCGCTTTGTCGCCAAAATCACTTTTTTTCAAGGAAGATTTGCAGCTCAGAGAAATGGTTGTCAAGTTTTTGCAATTATAAAATGCATAACTTCCAATGCTGGTAACGCTGTCTGGAATCGTGATGCTGGTTAAGCTGATGCAATAAGAAAACGCAAAATTTCCAATGCTGGTAACGCTGTCTGGAATTGTGATGCTGGTTAGGCCGCTGCAACTATTAAACGCAGACGCTCCAATGCTGGTAACGCTATCTGGAATCGTGATGCTGGTTAAGTTGCTGCAAGACTGAAACGCATAAGCTCCAATGCTGGTAACGCTATCTGGAATCGTGATGCTGGTTAAGCTTCTGCAACCAGAAAACGCATAAGTTCCAATGCTGGTGACGCTGTCTGGAATCGTGATGCTGGTTAAGCTGATGCATTCATTAAACGCAGAATTTCCAATGCTGGTAACACCGTCTTCAATCACAACTTTTTTAACATTCGAGTTGTTGTATACAGGGCTTGGATTGTCATTATAGTCATAATTTTTCATCGCCCCCGTGCCGCTGATGGTCAGCGTGCCGTCGGCGTCCAGTTTCCAGGTCAGGTTGCCTTCGTTCCAATAGGTATACCCTTTTTCAAAAACAGTATCGCAGTCCGGACAATAGCGGTCGCCGGAATAGCCTGGTTCTGTTTCCGTCGGCTCGAATGCACCACGTGTGATGGCATTTTTGTGGTTCAGAGCAGGAATCACCGTTTCTGATAATTCTACTGCTGTTGCCGTTGCCGGATTGGTATCATCCGATAAGAAATACTTTCCGCAGTGTTTACAAGTCCAGTATTCCTTGTTTCCGCTTTCGGTACAGGTCGCAGCTTTCGCTGCTGTTTTGGTTAAGAGATGTTGATTGGTATAAGAAACCAAATTCGCTTGGTCGCCGAAATCACTTTTTTTCAAAGAAGATTTACAACTCAGAGAAATGGTTTTCAAGCTGCTGCACTCAGAAAACGCCCCATATCCAATGCTGGTGACACCATCTGGAATCGTGATGCTGGTTAAGCTGCTGCAAATAACAAACGCATAAATTCCAATGCTGGTAACACTGTTTGGAATGGTAATACTGCTTAAACTGCTGCAACCATGAAACGCAGCATATTCAATACAGGTGACGCTGTCTGGAATTGTGATGTTGGTTAAGCTGCTGCACTTAAAAAACGCAAGCTCTCCAATGCTGGTGACACCATCTTCAATCACAACTTTTTTAACATCCGAGTTCATGTATGCAGGACTTAAATTTTCAGCAGCGTTGTAATCTTTCATCGCTCCTGTACCGCTGATGGTCAGCGTACCGTCAGCGGTGAGTGTCCAGGTCAGGTTGTCTTCTATCCACACCTGCGGTTCAGTCGTCGTTTCTGCACTTGCTGAAAGTTCCAACTGGATATTTTGCAGGGTGTCGTTTGGGAAATACGTCAGCGTTGCCGCCGCCATGACGATTGCCGATGAGAGGGCAGCCAGTCGTTTCCATTGTTTCATGAGAATATACCTCCTTTTGTTTCAAATGTATCATACGTTTTTGGCAATTTTATTATAACATATTTGCATAACATTTGTCAAGAAAAAAGGAGATGATTTTTTTATTCTTTAAAAGTTGGAACGAAACGACATAAAATCAGTATCTTTTGTCGTTTCGTTCCATGTTTTTACCGGAAGGATTTATCGTAACCGTACACATTAAGGTCATAGGTATGAAATAAATGCAGCCGTAGTGCCACCGAAATGTTGGAAAACAGAGTGCCTTATGACAAGTTGTTGTTGTAATTGCACCAACTGTATGGTATAATAGAAATAACAAAAATCCAACAGCGAACATGAGGTGAATGACATGGAACGATATTTCAATATTACTGGCTGCTGCAATCCACAGGAACATTATATGGTGAATTTGGATAGCCGTCTTGCACAGATTAAGAAAATGGTGGATAGAGGACAGTATTTCTGTATCAATCGAGGACGACAGTACGGGAAGACAACACTCATAATGGCATTAGAAAGCTATTTGGAAAAAGAGTATATCGTAGTCAGCATGGACTTTCAGGGACTTAGTACACCAGAGTTTTCAACAGAAGGAATGTTTGTCAAGGCATTTGCTCGTGAATTATGGCTGGATCGAAGAACACAACACTTCATGAACCACGACATCCAAACTGCGATGAAAGAGATTAGAAGTTCTTCTGCCTATACGATGGCAGATCTGTTTGTCTGCCTAAGTGAATGGTGTATGGAAGCAGAGAAAAAAATTGTGTTGATGATTGATGAGGTAGATCAGGCATCAAACAATCAAGTTTTTTTGGATTTCTTGGCACAGCTTCGTTTCTACTATCTAAAGAGAAACAAACGCCCAACATTCCAATCCGTGATTCTGGCAGGTGTTCATGACATCCGAAATCTTCGTCAGAAGATACGTCCAGATGCAGAGCATAAACACAACAGCCCATGGAATATTGCATCCAATTTTGACATCGACATGAGTTTTAGCGTGAGCGACATTGCTGGAATGCTGACAGAGTATGAGCATGATCACCATACTGGCATGGATATTGCAAAACTATCCCAATTGATTTATGACTATACTTCCGGTTATCCGGTACTGGTTTCTTCGATTTGTAAGTACATGGACGAGAATCAAAAAAATTGGACACTGGAAAATTTGGCGTTTGCTGTAAAAGCAATCATCGTTTCTAGAATACCATTGTTTGAATCCTTGATTAACAAGCTGGAAGACGATCAACAGCTACGCAATCTGCTATACCGGTTACTGTTTCAAGGTGAAAAATTCTTGTTCAGTGCCTATGATTCGGCGATTCAAAGTGCTGTTATGTATGGATTTGTGAAAAATCAAAATGGTTCATTGGAGATTGCCAATCGCATTTTTGAAACTGTTATCTATGATTGGTTTATCTCCTCAGCATCGATAAACAGTCCGATTTTTTCCGAGGGTGTCAATGACAAAAAACAGTTTATTCAAGATGGTCAGCTGAACATGGAAAAGATTCTGGAGAAGTTCATCCTTCACTTTAATGACATCTATGGCAGTCAGCCAGATAAATTCAAGGAAGAAGATGGTTGAAGTTAA
>OGRG01001091.1_pt1 | contig 20438 bp, 16 predicted proteins | sample 1553501 | NCBI WGS metagenome assembly OGRG01 (sample SAMEA2580018, study PRJEB22360) | human gut metagenome | biome: human gut; feature: human-associated habitat; material: faeces | place: Denmark | collected 2008/2010 | reverse complement strand
GCGTTAATAGGCTAAGAGCAGAAGCTTAAATAAAACGTTAAATAAAAGACAGAACCATTTTAAAGTATGCCGTGCAAAGACATTTGTCCTTGCACGGCAAATTTTTTAGTCCAAAACTATTGACATGATGGGAAAAGTACGGTATCATTTGCACTTGTAACGCACTAAATCAGAGACTGATCAAAAAGGTGTGTTTTACTACGATTTAAGGGAGATAAAGATCATGAAGAAAGTGGTTAAGTTCGGAGGAAGTTCACTTGCAAATAATGAAAGATTAATGATGGTAGCAAATAAAATAATAGAAAAAGCGATGAAACATAAAGTAGTTGTTGTAGTATCAGCACAAGGAAAAACAACAGATAATTTATTAAAACAAGCAAAAGAATTAGAAGAAATAACTAAATCTCAAAATATAAATAAAAGAGAATTAGATATGTTGCTAAGTACAGGGGAACAAGTAAGTGCTTCTAAATTAGCAATATTATTAAATTTAATTGGGCACAAATCAATATCTTTAAATGGATATCAAGCACAAATATATACAAACAATAATTATCAAAATGCATCAATTATAAAAATTGATACTGAAAGAATAAAAAAAGAATTAAAAGAAAATATAGTAATAATTACAGGATTTCAAGGGATAGATGAAAATAATAATATAACAACATTAGGAAGAGGAGGATCTGATACAACAGCAGTAGCATTATCAGCAGAATTAAATGCATCAAGATGCTACATATATTCAGATGTTGATGGTATATATACAGCAGATCCAAGAAAAATACCTAATGCAGATAAACTAACGAAAATATCTTATGAAGAAATGTATTCATTATCAAGTGAAGGAGCAAAAGTACTTCATGATAGATGTGTAGAAATAGGAGAAAAATTTGATGTACCAATAATTACAGAATCAACATTTAATGATAAAAAAGGAACAGAAATAACACATAATCTTGAAAGTTCTGGAGTAAAAAGCATTGTAAAAAAAGAAATATCAAAAATTTCAGTTATAGGATATGGAATAAGTTCAAATGATGATATATTGCAAAAAGTTTTAGAAATTGCAAATGAAAATAAATTAGAAATCTTTAATATAGAAATAACAAGAACAAAAATTTCTATTATTTTTAAAGAAATTGTAGATGACAATATATTAAAACAAATACATGATGTATTAATATAAGCATATTTTTGAATTTTTATATGTTTGATTGCTTAGAAATCTTAATGACTCATATATAATGAGTATGAAAAAAATTAATAAAAGGTCTCTTTTGAGTGCATAATAATTCAAAGGAGATTTTTTTATGTGGTATAAAGGAAAAGAAGAGATATTAAAACAATTAGAAACAAGTTCTAAAGGCATAACAAATTCAGAAGCGAACAAAAGATTAAAAGAAGAAGGATTAAATAGAATTCCAACAGGTAAGAGAAATACTATTTGGAACATAATTATTGAACAACTGAAAAATCCAATAATATTTATACTATTTTTTTCAGCAATATTTTCAATAATAACACAAAGTAAAGCAGATGCAATATTTATATTTGTTGTAATAGGAATAAATACAATTATAGGAACATATCAGGAATGGAGTTCAGAAAAAAGTGCTGAGAAGCTTCAAAATATGATAAAAATTAGAACTAAAGTATTAAGAGATGGAAAAATAGAAGAAATCGATTCAGAAAATATAGTTGTTGGAGATATTATAGAATTAGAATCTGGAAATAAAGTACCTGCTGATTTGAGATTAATAGATGTAAAAAATTTAAGTATAGATGAATCTGTTTTAACAGGTGAATCAAAACCAAAAAATAAATTAGATATAACATTGCCTAAAGAAACAGAATTAGCAGAAAGAGATAATATTGCATTTGCAGGAAGTATAGTTACAAAAGGAAGAGGAATAGGTGTTGTAATAGCAACAGGTCAATATACAGAATTTGGAAAAGTTGCTGAAAATGTATTACTTTCAGAAGATTCAAAAACACCATTAGTAATAAAAATAGAAAAATTTTCAAAACAAATAAGTTTTGCATTTTTAATTTTTGCAATAATTGTATCAATATTTTTGTTTTTTAAAGGATATAAATTATCTGAAATATTATCAACAGTAATAGCATTAACAGTTTCTGCAATACCAGAGGGATTAACAATTGCTATGACAATAGTATTATCAGTATCTTCAAATAAAATGGCAAAAAGACATGTAATAGTAAAAAAGCTAAATGCAGTTGAAAGCTTAGGAAGTTGTAATGTTATAGCAACAGATAAAACAGGAACATTAACTGCAAATGAACAAACTGCAAAGAAAATAGTTCTTCCGAATGATAGTGTAGCATCAATAAAAGGAATTGGATATAATGATATAGGTGAAATAAGATGTGATGAGAAAGATAAAACACAAATAAAAGAAATAGTGAAAATGGGATATGTAAACAATGAAGCAAGGCTTGAATATGATGGAAAACAATGGAAACATTCAGGTGATGCAATAGATACAGCATTTTTAGCATTAGGAATGAAAATTCCAATAAAACAACAATTTGATATAAAAAGTATGATACATTATGAATCACAATTAAAATATTCAGCAGTAGTATTTGAAGAAAATAATGAATATGTAGTAACTATAAAAGGGGCTCCAGAAAAAGTTTTAGAATTTTGCAAATATATTAATGAGAAAGAAAAGATAAATAAAGATAAAATTCTTAATCAAAATATTCAATTAGCAGAAGAAGGATATAGAGTTATAGCAATAGCTCAAAGTAAAATTCATAAGAGAAATTTTGAAACAAAAGAGCTAGAAGAAAAAGATCTTAAAGATATGATATTTCTGGGATTGATAGGATTTGTAGATCCGATTAGAGAAGGAGTAACAGAAGCAGTAGAAAGTTGTAAAAAAGCAGGAATTGAAACAATTATGATTACTGGAGACCAAAAAAATACAGCAGAAGCAATAGCTAAGAGAATAGGTATAACAAAAGTATATTCTAGAGCAACACCTATGGAGAAATTAGAAATAGTTAAAAAATTAAAAGAAGAAGGAAAAATGGTTGCTGTAACAGGTGATGGGGTAAATGATACACCAGCTCTAAAATCAGCCAATATAGGTGTTGCAATAGGAAGTGGAACAGATATTGCAAAAGAAACAGGGAATATGATAATAACAGATGATAATTTTTCATCAATTGTAAATGGTGTAGAAGAAGGAAGAAGAGCATATAATAATATAAGAAAAGTAATATATTTGCTCTTATCAACAGGATTATCTGAAATAATATTATTTGTATTAGCGATGATATTTAATTTTCCAATACCATTAGTCGCAATACAATTATTATGGTTAAATTTAATAAGTAATGGAATTCAAAGTAATGCTTTAGCATTTGAAAAAGATGTTGAAGATGTAATGAATAGACCTGCAAATAATGAAAAAATATTTGATAAATTAATGATAAATGAAATTATCATATCAGCAACAGTAATGGGGATAATAGAATTTGCACTTTATATTTATTTATATAATATAAAACATCTTGAAATAGAAGTTATTAGAAGTTATTTACTAACATTGATGGTCTTAATGGAAAATATTCATATCTTTAATTGTAGAAGTGAAAGAATTTCAGCATTTAAAATATCAGGACAAAATAATAAATTCTTGATATTTTCGATATTGATAACATGTTTAATACAAATAATAGTCGTGAGAAGTGATATATTGTCAAATATATTACGTTTAAAAACAATACCATTAGAGTTTGCTGGTGGATTAGTAGTATTTTCAATACCTTTAATAATTATCATGGAAGTGTATAAAAAATTTGTGAACAAATAAGAAAAATTGAAAATTTTTCTTTGATTTGTTCATGCCCGATTTGAGTTTTCGACTTTATGTCGAAAAACTCAAAGGGCTAGTGATTGTAGCATTTAAAATAATATGAAAGAATTATCTTTCATATTATTTAAAAAAATTTATAAAAATTATTGACAATTGAGTAATTATTCAACTATAATATAGTAAAAGTTGAATGATTACTCAATTATTTTGCTTACAAAAGAGTAAGGAAAGGAGATATGTATGGCAAGGAATGAATTTGCTTGTGATTGTAATGTAATTCATCAAGATTTAGTTGAATCAACACAAAAACAAATGGTAGATGAAGATATATTAAATAAAATGGCAGATTTTTTTAGCATATTAGGAGATACAACAAGAGTTAAAATATTAGATGCTTTGGATAAAAATGAGCTGTGTGTGTGTGACATAGCAAATGTACTTGGTATGAGTAAGTCGTCAATTTCACATCAATTAGGAACATTAAGAAGAAGTGGAATTGTAAAGTGTAGAAAAGTAGGGAAAGAAGTTTTTTATACACTTGATGATGAACATGTAAAAGAAGTGTTTGAAGTTGCTATAGAGCATATTGAACATAAAATATAGGATTGGAAAATATTTATAATTTTGGCTGTGTTAAATTTCATTTAAAATGTGGTTACATACACTACGTATGCGCCCTTGCCTTTTAAATAAAATTTTCAGTTACACATACTGAGGCTGTAGCAAGCAAAGCTTTAACAGCCTCAGGGCTCGCCAAAATTCAACTATTTTCCAATCCGGGTGTACAATTTTTGAAATAAATATAAAAAAGAAGGGTAGGTAATTATTATGAAAATGAAATTTAAAATAAAAGGAATTGATTGTGCAAATTGTGCAGCAGAATTAGAAAGAGATATACAAAAAATAGATGGTGTAACAGAGGCATCTTTGAGTTTTATGACAGAAAAATTGGTAATGGAAATTGAAGATGATAGAAAAGATGAAGTATTAAAAAATTTAAAAAAGGTTGTGAAAAAAGAAGAACCTGATTGTACTATAGAGGAAATTTAATTGGAGGAAATCAAATGAAAAAAAGAGGAATTAAAATAATAATATCAGCAATATTATTTGTGCTAGCATTAGTAATTCCATTTTCAAATGAATGGATAAATAATGGATTGTTTATTATAAGTTATTTAGTTGTAGGATTTGAAATATTAAAAAAAGCTGTAAGAAATATATTTAGAGGAAAAGTTTTTGATGAAAACTTTTTAATGGCTGTTGCAACAATAGGTGCATTTGCAATAGGCGAATTTCCAGAAGCTGTTGCAGTTATGTTGTTTTATCAAGTTGGTGAATTATTTCAAAGTTATGCTGTTGATAAATCTAGAAAATCAATTGCAAGTTTAATGGATATAAGACCAGATTATGCAAATATTGAGAAAGATGGAAAAATTGAAAAAGTTGATCCTGATGAAGTGAAAATTGGAGATATAATTATTGTAAAAACAGGAGAAAAAATACCATTAGATGGTGTTGTTGTTGAAGGTAGATCAAGCTTAGATACAATGGCATTGACAGGAGAATCTGTTCCAAGAGTTGTAAAAACAGAAGATGAAGTATTAAGTGGATGTATCAATAAAGATGGTTTGTTAAAAATAAGGGTAACTAAAGAATTTGGAGAATCAACAGTAAGTAAGATTTTGGATTTAGTAGAAAATGCAAGTAGTAAAAAATCAAAATCTGAAAACTTTATTACAAAATTTGCAAAATATTATACTCCAACAGTAGTTATAATAGCTGTACTTTTAGCATTTATACCACCAATAATATTAAAAGATTTTAATACATTTTCAGTATGGCTATATAGAGCATTGTCATTTTTGGTTGTATCATGTCCATGTGCATTAGTAATATCAATACCATTAAGTTTCTTTGGTGGAATTGGTGGAGCATCTAAAATGGGAATATTAATAAAAGGAAGTAACTATTTAGAGGCATTAGCAAACACAGAAACAGTAGTATTTGATAAAACAGGAACATTAACAGAAGGAATTTTCGAAGTTCAAGATATTTATGCAGAAGGAATTGAAAAAGATGAGTTATTAAGAATTGTTGCACATGCAGAAAACTATTCAAACCATCCAATTGCTAAATCAGTAAAGAAAGCATATAACAAAGAAATTGACGAAAAAATCATAAAAAATCCACAAGAATTAAGTGGAAAAGGAATCTGGGCTAAAATTGATGAAAAAGATATTTTAGTTGGAAATGAAAAGTTAATGTTAGAAGAAAAAATAGACTTTAAAAAATGTGATGAAGTAGGAACGATATTATATGTTGCAATTGATAAAAAATATGTAGGATATGTATTAATTGCAGATAAAATAAAACAAGATTCTCCAAAAACAATTAGAGAATTAAAAGCAATGAATATTAAAGAAACAGTAATGCTTACAGGTGATAAAAAAGAAGTTGGAGAATATGTTGCTAAAAAGTTAAATATGGATAAAGTTTATACGGAATTATTACCAGATGGAAAAGTTGAAAAAGTAGAAGAATTATTAAAACAAAAGAGTGAAAAGGGAAAGCTTGTATTTGTTGGTGACGGAATAAATGATGCACCTGTTTTAACAATTTCAGATATTGGTGTTGCAATGGGTGGACTTGGATCTGATGCGGCAATAGAAGCAGCAGATATTGTTATAATGACAGATGAAACTTCAAAAATAAGTAAAGCAATTAACTTGTCAAAAAAGACAATGAGAATTGTTCATGAAAATATTATTTTTGCAATATTTGTAAAAATAGCAGTTCTTGTATTAACTGCATTTGGAGCCTCTACGATGTGGGAAGCTGTTTTTGCAGATGTAGGAGTTTCTGTTATTGCAATAATTAATGCTTTAAGAATGTTGAATATAAAGAAATTTGAATAATAGAAAAAACGCAATCTTAATTGATTGCGTTTTTTATGGAATGAATATGATTTTGAAATTATTTCTTGTTAAAACTCAAACATTCTACAACAAAATCGTTTGCAGAATTTCCATCTACATCAACTTCTAAATATTGAGAAGGAATATATACAATAAAAATTCGTTTACATTTATCATTGAGAACCCAATGATGTTTAATTGATTTTGTGTAGGTGTTTGTAAGTATAATTTTACAAGAAGTATCTTTTCCAACACTTGCTTTTATGATAACAAGTCCTCTCAGACCAGTACCAGTAGAGAAAACGTAATGTCCTTTTTCAAAGAAGAAAAGTACTAATTTGTTATCCATTAAAAAGCAAATGCTCCAAGTGATTGCTACAAAAACAATCACAGGTAAGATAATCAATAAATTCCGAGCCATATTTTTCCCTCCATTACATAACTCAATTGAGTGATTACATTTGTAAGTAAAAACTTACAAAATCAAGGTGCTTTACCTTAACAGGTAAAATAATACCATAAATTTACATAAAAGTCAATTTGCATTAAAAATTTTATATATAAAGACAAAGAACAAACTTAGAACATGGATTCCAAGTTTGCTCTTTGTAAATATCGTTACAACGGTTTATTTTTTTTCTGTCAATTCTTCCTTGAGATGCTTCATTGCCAAATCGTGCTGGTTGCAAATATAATATCCGTATTTCTCAAATTCCTTAGAGCGATCATCTAATTTGAACAAACCATAGGCTAGATTATATTCAAAATTTTGTTCTGGTGTAGGAATATCAATTTTCCATTCAGGAATATTTAAAAGTGCTAAGGCATGAAAAAGTGAAAAGTAGTTGAAAGCAGCAGCAGTAGTGATATTAGGATAAATTCTGATGTATGACGGATTAGCTAATTCTTCCATAATTCGTTTTGCAATTTCATCTTGTATTTGTCGCATTTCTTTTTTAGTAAACTTTTTTTGTGGAAGTTTTAATGTAAGATAAAACAGATTGTCAAACTGGTTATAATCAATACTATACCAATATTCATTAGGAATTGCTTTGGGATAGGAAAGAGCTTCTGCGATTAATTTACAGCAACTTAATTCAAGTCCCATCCACTGAGCAGATTCAAGATTTTCCATAAATTTTTCCAAATTTTCTTTTTTAATCATCATGTTGTTTTCCTCCAATTGTAAATTTGTGACAGAAAAAAATCGACAAATGTCAAAGACATCATATATAGAGTATAACACTAATTTACATAACTTGCAAGAGTGACAAAAAATATTTTGGGCAAAATATAGACATTTGAGGTTAAGTAGTGTAAAATAATTAAGTATAAAATGGAGAAAAATAATGATAAGAATAAAAGATATAAAAATAAGAGAAGATTTATTAGAAGAAAAAGTATTAGAAAAAGCATTACAAAAAAATAGATTACAAAAAGAAGATGTGAAAAAATGGTATATTTATAAAAAATCAATAGATGCCAGAAAAAAAGAAGACATTTTCTATAATTATACAATAGACATTGAGTTAAAAGATAAAAATAAAGAAAAAAGATTTGAAAAAATTGAAGAATATAAAATGCCAGAAATAAAAGTAAAAAGGACAAGTAAAATTCAACCAGTAATAATAGGAGCTGGACCAGCAGGTTTATTTTCTGCATTAATCTTTGTTGAAAATGGAATAAAGCCAATTCTAATTGAAAGAGGAAAAAGAGTAGAAGATAGAGTAAAAGATGTCGAGGAATTTATAAATAATAGAAAATTTAACCCTAAATCTAATATTCAATTTGGAGAAGGTGGGGCAGGAACATTTTCAGACGGAAAATTAAATACTGGAAATTCAAGTATATATTCAAGAAAAGTACTCGAAGAATTTGTAAAATTTGGTGCGCCAAAAGAAATAATGTATGTTGCAAAACCACATTTAGGAACAGATAATTTGGTAAAGATTGTGAAAAATATTAGAGAATATATATTAGAAAAAGGTGGACAAATATTTTTTGAAGAAGAAGTTATAGATTTTGAAATAAAAAAAGGTCAGATAAAATCTGTAATAACAAACCAAAAAAGAAAAATAGAAACAGATAGTGTTATATTAGCAATTGGACATAGTGCAAGAGATACATTTAAAAAATTAAATGAACTAGGAGTAAAAGTAGCGCCAAAAAACTTTGCTGTTGGAGTTAGAATAGAACATTTACAAAAAGATATAAATATAGCTCAATATGGAAATAAAACAAAATTGAGATTAGGGTCTGCAGATTATAAATTAGTATATCATGCCTCAAATGGAAGAACTTGCTATACATTTTGCATGTGCCCTGGTGGAAAAGTAATGGCCTCAAATTCAGAAGAAAGTTCAATTGTAACAAATGGAATGAGTAATTTTGCAAGAGATGGAGAAAATGCAAATAGTGCATTACTTGTAAATATATCTATTGAAGATTTTTATAAAGAATCGCCATTAGATGGAATGTATTTTCAAGAAGAATTAGAGAAAAAAGCATTTGAATTAGGCGGAAAAAACTACAATGCACCAATACAAAGAGTTGAAGATTTTCTCGAAAATAAAACAACAACAAATTTAGGAAAAATAAAGCCAACATATATGCCTGGAGTAACATTTTCCAACCTGAATGAAATATTGCCAGAATTTGTTTCAAATACATTAAAAGAAGGATTAACAGAATTAGACCAAAAATTACATGGATTTGCTGAACATGATGCAATAATGACGGGAGTAGAAACAAGAAGTTCATCACCAGTACAAATAACGAGAGATAAAGAAACAATGAATTCAATTAATGTTCAAGGACTATATCCATGTGGAGAAGGTGCAGGATATGCTGGAGGCATTATGACAGCTGCTATTGATGGAATAAAATGTGCAATAAAAATCATTGAAAAAGAGTAAAATTATAATATATTTAATGAAAAAAATTCCAGTATAAAAAACAAAGAAAAAATCATTATAAGTGAGTATAAATTTGAAAAAAAGAGATATAATAAAATTAGCATATAAAATTTAAGAAATTTGAACAAAAAAAGTGTTGCAATAGAAAAAATTATATGCTAAAATATGTATAACAAATAAATAATTAGAACAAAGCAAAAACCCTGCGTAGTGCGTGTAGACAGAATTTTTAGAACCTACAAGTTTAAAGAGGGACCTTAAATCTTTGAATATGGCGTGCAAGCTTACACTTTAGCATTTGTAAAATTACATTTCGAGTAGTAAGAAGCCCATGAGTATTCAAGAAGGAACCCACCTGTCGAAGACAGGTCCTTAAAAATTCAATCAACTTACGGCTAATGTGGGGATTGCTTTTTTTGTGTGTAAAAGCTTTTAAAAATTATAAAGAATTTCTTAAAAAGCTTTTCTTTTTTTGAAAAATATAATATAATGTATTTGCGATTTTAATATATTCAAAAGTGCTGATTCTTGCGAAAGGAAGGATATTTTAATGAAAGAAAAAAAGAAAAAAAATAAACAACATAGTAATTCAAATAAAAAAAATATGAAAAGTCAAAAAACAAATACCAAAAATGCAAATAATAATTTAATAAAAAAAGATACTAAAATGAAATTTAAGTATAAACATCCCAAATTAGCGATAGCATTAAAAATATTATTGGTATTAATAATATTATTAGTTGTTGTTGGAGCTGGAGTTATAATAGGACTTGTATATGGATTTTTTGGAGATGATTTGAAAATTGATTTATCAAAATTGACAATGATAGAAAATACAGTAATAGTAGATTCAAATGAAAACGTATTAGCAGAACTAAATGGAAAAGAAAGTAGAAAAATTATTACACTAGATGAAATGTCACCATATTTACCTAAAGCATATATAGCAATTGAAGACGAAAGATTTTATCAACATCATGGAGTTGATTTAAAAAGAACAACAGCAGCAATTCTTTCATTTGTAACACATTTTGGAAAATCAACAACAGGTGGAGGAAGTACAATAACACAACAATTGGTTAAAAATATAACACAAGATAAGGAAAGTAGTGGAATCAACGGAATATTAAGAAAAGTAAAAGAATGGGCTAAAGCATATCAAGTAGAGAATGAATTAAGTAAAACTCAAATATTAGAATTATATTTAAATTTGATACTTGTTGGAGGAAGAAACTATGGAGTTCAAACAGGAGCAGAATATTATTTTAATACAGATGCATCAAATTTAAGTATTGCACAATGTGCATTTTTAGCAGGAATAAATAATTCACCAAATGCGTATAATCCATATTCAGGAAAAGATAATACTGAAAAAATTAAAAAAAGAACAAAAACAGTATTAGGACAAATGAAAAAATGTGGATATATAAATCAAGAAGAATATGATTCAGCAGTTGCTGAGGTTGAAACAGGATTTAATTTTGAAAATGGAGTAAAAGGAAATGTTTATTCATCACATACAGATGCATTAATTTCACAATTGATAGAGCAAATTGCACAAGAAAAAAATATTTCTAAAACAGCAGCAGAAACATATTTAAATACAAGTGGATTAAAGATATATTCTACACAAGATGTAGATATTCAAAAAATAATGGAAGATGAAATGGCTGAAGATAAATACACATTATATGCCAAAGATGCAAAGGGAAATATTATAACAGATTCTAATGGAAATGAAATTGTAGCAGAAGCAGCAGCTGTTATAATAGAACCATCAACAGGGTATGTAGTTGGAGCTGTTGGACAATTAGGAGAAAAAACAACAGCAAGAGGATTAAATAGAATAAATAGTCCAAGACAAACTGGCTCATCAATAAAGCCATTATCAGATGTATTACCTGGAATTGAAGAAGGAATAATAACACCTGCTACAATATATTTGGATACAAGAACAACATTTGGAGGAACATGGACACCAAAAAATTATAATAGATATACAGGAAAAAGAACTGTTAGATCAGCATTAACAACTTCTCAAAACATCCCATTTATAAAAATACAAGCAGAATTAACTCCCCAAAAAGGTATTGAATATTTAAAGAAAATGGGAGTATCAACATTAGATGATGAAAAAGATAATAATTTAGCATCTGTTGCAATAGGAGGATTTACATATGGTATTAGTCCATTAGAAATGGCAGCAGCATATGCAATGATTTCGAATGATGGAGTATATATTAAACCAACATTTTATACAAAAGCTGTAGATTCTAATGGAAATATAGTATTAGAGCCAAACCAACCAACAGAAAGAGTATGTTCAGTACAAACAGCATATATAGTAAAAGATTTAATGAAATCTGTAGTTAATGATTCAGCAGGAACAGCAACATATACAAGAATTAGTGGAATGGATTTAGCAGCCAAAACAGGAACAACAAATGAAGATAAAGAGAGATGGATGTGTGGATTTACAAACTATTATTCATGTGCTGTATTATATGCTTTTGATGAACCAAGAACAATTACAAAATCAAGTAAACAATCATCAGGTTTAATATTTGCTAATATAATGAAAGAAATACATAGTGGATTAGAAAAATCAACATTTAAACAACCAGACGGAATTGTTTCTGCACGAGTATGTAGAACAAGTGGAATGTTAGCTTCAGATAAATGTACAGATACATATTCAGAAATATTTGTGGAAGGAAAACTACCAGAAACTTGTGATGCACATCAAGGAACATATACAATTTGTACAGAGTCTGGATTATTAGCAAATCAATATTGTCCAGAATCTTCAAGAAAAGTTAGAGAGACTGGTTATGTAATAGAAAAAGAAAGATTAGATTTATGGAATACATTAGAAGGAAGGGAGAGTGAAAACTCTGCACCAACTGAATATTGTAATATTCACAAAGCACCAGAGGAAAAGCCAACAGAGAGTACAAAGCCAACAGAAGGCACTAAACCATCTGAGAGTACAAAACCAACAGAAAGTACAAAGCCAGCTGATGATACATCAAGTACAAAACCAACAGAGAGTACTAAGCCAACAGAGAGTACTAAGCCAACAGAGAGTACTAAACCATCTGAAGGTGAAACTACACCAACTCCAGATCTACCAGAAGAAGATACAAATACTGAAGAATAATAAGAATTTTTGCCTCACAATATGTGGGGCAAAAAGCATAAAATAGAATAGAAAGGAAGGCATATATGGATATTTATTTTTACAACACATTAACAAAACAAAAAGATTTATTTAAACCAATTGAAGAAGGAAAAGTTAAAATATATTCTTGTGGACCAACAGTATATAAAGATGCAACAATAGGAAATATGAGAACAAACTTATTAAATGATACATTAAGAAGAGTTTTAAAATATAATGGATATGAATTAAAACATGTAATGAATATTACAGATGTAGGACATTTAGTATCAGATGGAGACGAAGGAGAAGACAAAATGTTAAAATCTGCTAGAGAAGAACATAAAAGTCCTTTAGAAATAGCAGAACATTATACAAAATTATTTTTTAGAGATTTAGAAAGATTAAATATTGAAACTCCTGAAGTTGTATGTAAAGCAACAGATCATATAAAAGAAATGTTGGAAATGGTTCAAAAAATAATGAAAAATGGGTATGCATATGAAACTTCTACAGCTATATATTTTGATGTTTCAAAATTAGACAAATATGGTATTTTATCAGGAATAAACTTAAATGACCAAAAAGCAGGAGCAAGAGTTGATATAGATCCAGAAAAAAGAAATCCATATGATTTTGCATTATGGATAAAAGCACCAGCAAATCATTTAATGAAATGGGATAGTCCATGGGGACCAAGTTATCCAGGATGGCATATTGAATGTTCAGCAATGAGCACAAAATATCTTGGAGAGGAATTTGATATACATACAGGTGGAATTGATTTAGTACCAACACACCATGAAAACGAAATTGCACAAAATAAAGGAGCTTGTGGCAAAAATCCAGCACATTATTGGATACATGGAGAATATCTATTAATAAATGGTGGAAAAATGTCAAAGAGTCTTGGAAACACATATTTAATAGATGATATAATTGCTAGAGGATATAGTCCACTTGCATATAGATTGTTTAATTATTCATGTCATTATAGAGGAAAATTAAACTTTACATGGGAAGGAATTGAATCAGCAAATACATCTCTTATTCGTTTAAGAGAAGGATATCAAAAACACTTAAATGGAAATTCAGATATATCTGATGAAATAATTGCAGATATGGAAAATAGATTTCATCAAGCAATAAATGATGATATGAATATGCCACTTGCATTAAGTGTTGTATGGGAAGCAGTTAAATATCCTGAAAAATCACCTAAAATAGCACAATTACTTAAAAAATTCGATACAGTACTAGGAATAAAAATTGATGAAGTACAAGAAACAAAAATACCACAAGAAATTTTAGATTTAGTAGAAGAAAGAAAACAAGCTAGAAGTGACAAAAATTGGAGTGAATCAGATAGATTAAGAGATCTAATAGCAGAAAAAGGATATATAGTAAAAGATACGAAAGATGGGACAGAAGTTCTTAAAAAATAAATGCAATATTGAAAGGAATATTAAGAATTATGATAGATTTTAAACAAATAATAGCAGAATCAATTGCACAAATAACAAAAATAGAAGTTAATGAAATTAAAGGATTTATAGAAGTTCCAAAAGAACAAGGAAATGGAGATTATGCATTTCCTTGTTTCAAACTTGCAAAAACACTAAGAAAATCACCAAATGTAATTGCAGATGATATAAAAGCAAATGTAAACATATCAGAAAAATATGTAGAAAAGATAGAAGTTGTTGGAGGATATCTTAACTTTTTTGTAAATAAGGAAACACTTGCCAAAGAGATTCTTCAAGAAGTTGATGAAAATGAAGAATATGGAAAATCAAAAATTGGAAATGGTAAAAACATAGTAATAGATTATTCATCACCTAATATCGCAAAAACATTTCATATAGGGCATTTAAGAACAACAGTAATAGGTTCAGCATTATATAATATTTATAAATATTTAGGATATAATGTTACAGGAATAAACCATTTAGGAGATTATGGAACACAATTTGGAAAACTAATAGAAGGATATAAAAGATGGGGAACAGAATATAATCTTGATGAAAACCCTATCGAAAAATTAACAGAAATATATGTTAGAATTTCAAATTTATGCAAAGAAGATGAAAGTGTTTTAGAAGCATGTAGAGATAATTTTAAAAAATTAGAAGATGGGGATCCTGAATGTGTTGAATTATGGACTAAATTTAAAGATTTAAGTTTAAGAGAATTCCAAAAAGTTTATGATATACTTGGAACAAAATTTGATTCTTGGAATGGAGAATCATTTTATACAGATAAAATGGGTGAGGTTATCGACTTATTAGAGAAAAGTGGAAAATTAGTAGAATCACAAGGAGCCAGAATAATTGATTTAGAAGATTACGGAATGGCGCCATGTCTAATTGAAAAATCAAATGGTTCATCAACATATGCAACAAGAGACTTAGCAGCAATACTTTATAGAGCACGTACATATGATTATGATAAAGCATTATATGTAACATCATATGAACAAGTTTTACATTTCAGACAAATATTTGAAGTAGCTAAATTATTAGGACTTGATGAAAAATATATCAAAGGATTAGAACATGTATCTTATGGAATGGTATTACTTGAAACAGGAAAAATGTCAACAAGAGAAGGAAATGTAGTAAAACTTGAAGATTTATTAAATGAAGCAATAGAAAGAGCAAAGAAAGTTATAGAAGAAAAAAATCCTGATTTAGAAAATAAGGACGATATAGCAAAAAAAGTAGGAATTGGTGCAGTTGTGTTTAATGACTTAGCAAATAGTAGAGTAAAAGATGAAATATTTAATTGGGACAAAGTATTAAACTTCCAAGGAGAAACAGGACCATATATTCAATATACTTATGTAAGAACAAAAAGTGTTATTGAAAAAGCAGGAGGAGTTCCAAAAATTGAAGATGTTAATGCAAAATATTTGTTAGATGAATATTCAAGTAAGATATTAAAATTAATATATAATTTTGAAAACATTTTAATACAAGTAACAGAAAAGAATGAACCATCAATATTATCAAGATATTTGATAGATGTTGCAAAAGCATATAGTAATTTTTATAATGAAAATAAAATTATTACAGATAATAAAGATATACAAAATACAAGAGTATTTTTAACATATGCAACTGGTAAAGTATTAAAAACTGGTGCAAATTTATTAGGAATACAAATGCCAGATAAAATGTAGAAGGGAAAAGTAAAATGGGAAAGAAGAAAAAAGCATTTGAAATAAATTTTGGAACTTTACTTTTAATCATTATTGGAATATGTTGCATTATATTTGCTTTTAAAAACTTTTCTAAAGAAAAAACAAAAGCTGAAAATAATCAAAATGAAAATATTAATTCGACTGAAAATATAACAGAAGAACAAACAGAAGAAAAAATATATTCAAATAATGTAATAAGTTTAAATATAGGAAAATTATCAGATTCATGGAAAGTTGTAGAAAAACAAAATGGTTCAATAATATTTTATATACAAGGACCTATAAAACAAAATGAAGATGGAACTACAGATGATATTAGAATAAATGTTTATCTTGAAAAAAGTAGTATGACAAATGATGAATTAAAAACACAAATGTTAGAACATTCTGTATATTCAAATATAGAATATACAAAAATACAATTAATTGATGATGTTCAGTGGAGACAGTTTGATGCTGAAAACAAAGAGCAAAAAGCAAAAATTCTAGCAATAATGAAAGATGGATATATGTATGCAATTGAAATTACAGGAGAAAAAAGTTTATATGAACAATATTATAATGAAGCAATGAGAACTGTTATGACAGTGAAATTTGCTGAAAGAATTCCAGAAGATTTAGCTCAGAAAACCATTTATAATTATGATAAATATGTTAATTTAAAAGCAGGAGGAACAAAATATCTATTGAGTAGTTTAAATCTTTCAAAAACAATTGAAGAATCAGAAGAAAAATTGTCAGAGGAATATTCAGAATATACATTTACAGGAATTAAATATTCTGATTTTGAAGATGCAATGACAAAATATATGACAACAGATGTATTGAAAAATGAATTTAGTGAATTTATAAATTATAATGGTGTCTTATATATGAAAGATGTAACAGGAAAACAAAGTGATTATATGATTAATCAGATAACAGAAAAAAGCATAAAAGGTAATGAAACAACATATGAAATTGAAAAACAAAATATGAACAATTTTATAACATTAAAACAAAATATAACATTAAAATATGCAAATGGAACATGTGTAGTTTCAAATGTAGAATCATAAGGCTGAAAAGTTTAATTTTTAGCCTTTCTATATCTTTAAGGAGGATTTTTTTATAATGTCAAATTTAGTTGAAGAAACAAGAAATATAATGAAAAAGTATGGTATTAGAGCTAATAAAGATTTAGGGCAAAACTTTTTGATAAATAATGAAGTTGTTGAAAATATTGTTAATAGTAGTGAAATTTCTCAAGACGATATGGTAATAGAAATAGGACCAGGACTTGGAACATTAACAAAGTATTTATTAGAAAAAGCAGGAAAAGTATTATGTATAGAATTAGATAGAAAAATGATAGAAATATTAGAAGATAGATTTGAAAAATATTCTAATTTTGAAATTATAAATGATGATGTCTTAAAAGTTGATCTTAATAAAATAATTAAAGAAAATAAAGAAAATGAAAAAATCAAAAATGTAAAGATAGTAGCTAATTTGCCATATTATATTACAACTCCAATTATAATGAAATTATTAGAAGAAAAACTAGATATAGAAAGTATAACAGTAATGATTCAAAAAGAAGTTGCAGATAGGTTAATAGAAATTCCAAGTGGAAAAAATACAGGAGCAATAACATATACAATATATTATTATTGTGATTCAGAAAAAATTATGGAAGTGCCTAATAGTTCATTTATACCTGAGCCAGAAGTGACATCAGAAGTTATAAAAATGAAAATAAGAAAAGAACCTGTTGTTAAAGTAGAAAATCCAAAGGTAATGTTTATGATAATAAAAAGTGCTTTTATGCAAAGAAGAAAAACATTATTAAATGCTTTGACAAATGCACAAGTTTTTATAAGCAAACAAGAAGGAATAAAGATTTTGAATAAACTAGGTTTAAATGAAAATGTTAGGGCTGAAAATTTAACAATTGAAAATTATGCTGATTTAGCAAAAGAAATATCAAAATAATAGGAAGGAATGTGATAAAAATGAAAATAGTTTTTATGGGAACTCCAGATTTTGCAAGAGATTCATTAGAAGCAATATATAATGCTGGACATGACATTTTAGCAGTTGTTACAAATGTAGACAAGCCAAAAGGAAGAGGAATGAAAATGATTGCAACACCTGTTAAAGAGTTTGCTATTGAAAAGAATTTACCAGTATTTCAGCCAGAAAAAGTAAAGAAAAATGAAGAATTTATAAATGAAATAAAATCTTTAAATCCTGATATAATATGTGTTGTTGCATATGGAAAAATATTGCCAAAAGAAATATTAGATATACCTCAATATGGTTGTATAAATGTTCATGCATCACTTCTTCCTAAATATAGAGGTGCAGCACCAATTCAATGGTCAGTACTTAATGGAGATAAAGAAACAGGTGTTACTACAATGTATATGGATATTGGTATGGATACAGGTGACATGATATTAACGGAAAAGGTAGAAATTGGTGAAGATGAAACAACAGGAGAGTTATGGAATAGACTTTCAAAAATAGGAGCAAATTTATTAGTTGAGACATTAAAACAAATTGAAAATGGAACAGCTCCAAGAATTCCACAAGGTGATAATTTTACACTTGCACCAATGCTTGATAAAGAAATGTCAAAAATCGATTGGCAAAATAAATCAGCATTAGAAATAAAAAATCTAGTTAGAGGATTAAATCCTATAATGGGAACATATTCATTTTTAGATGGAAAAAAATTCAAGTTTTGGAAAGTTGAAATATTACCAAGTCAACCAGAATATGAAAGTCAAGATAATGGCACAATTATAAAATCAGATAGTAAAGATGGATTATATATAAAAGCTAAAGATGGTATAATTAAAGTTCTTGAAATTCAGGCTGAAAATGCCAAAAAAATGAATATTGGGGATTTTCTAAGAGGAAATACTCTAGAAGTTGGAAAGAAATTTGAGTAAACATAAGAAATATAAAATTGACATAATTATACTTGATATGCTATAATATGTGGTATGAGGTAAAACCTTATATATGAATGCTCACCTAATTACAGGTGAAAAAAACAACGAACCAAGAATAGGAGTGTGCGACATGTTTAGTACTAACATTGTGACCGTTAACAATTTCTACAAGCGTTTGGCATCTGTTTTCATTGCTATTGCTTTGATGATGATGACTAGCATGCTTGTAGCATGTGGCAAGAAGGAGGATATTGTTCACAGCCAGGAGTGTAATGTCATAGTTGAAATTGGCTCTTCTGGATATAGCTTGGGGGACTATGAAGATCAAAATTTGGTAACTTATACATTTTCAGAAGAGGAGTTAGGAAGTAATGAAGAAATAAGGCAATGTCTTAAGCAATTCATAAATGATAATGAAAATGCAGATGTTGTAGTTGCTGAATATTTCTTTAATGGTAAATATGAAGATACATCATATGAACTTAAAGGATTTTATGCAACTAATGAGAAATGTTATAGTTATTGCATTAATGTTAGCGCAGATGACGAGCTGACTAAAGAGCTTTATGAAATGTTAATGGAAGAGTGCAAAAAGAAAGAAAAGGAATTTGAGTAGGTTATTCTTAACTTGAGTGCAGAAAATGAGCTTCAACATGGTTCTGATGTTCAAATTGGTACTGCAGAATGGTGTGAAAGTCATATCATGACCAATAAGGACATGGAAAGTAAAATTATCAGCTATGTCAAAGAATGGACGCAAGTTGATGACATCGAAAATATTATTGTTGGTTCTTTTCATTGGCCTTATGATGAGTCCTATAGCATTTTTGCCAAAGTTGATGGAAAGTGGTATGAAGGCTATAAATGGGAAGGCTACACCAAGATGCCGTTAACAGATGAAGAATTTGATGAGATTGGGACATTTTCTTCAAAGTGTTTGGCTGAATACTACAACAGTGACTTCTATGAAAAGGAAATGGGGGAGTTTTGGACTAGTATTAAAGAAGATTAATCTCAATTAGTTTTCGAAGTTCAGTTTAAAAATCCTTTGATTAAAGGTTTAAAAACAGAGTTCTGTAAAAAGGACTCTGTTTTTGGTTGTAATTGTAATTCCTATTGTACCACTCTTTTCAGTATTTATAGAAAAACTTCCAGAATCACTTGAGTTAACCCAGGTAGAACCATATGTCATAGTTTTAGAATTGATTCCTTTTTCTGGAGAACCATTGGTGCTATTGACTTCAACAATAGTAATGTCTTTGTCTTGATAAAGTATGTTTTCTGTTTTAGAAATAATAATAAATCAAGTATTTTTACGTTTGTCGTAGAAATAACACGTTTATCTATAAAATATTTACTTTTAAAAATATTTATAATATAAATATAATTGTTGGAGGAGAAAGTGAAAATAGAATTAAGAAAATTATTAAACAGTAAAATGCCACAAGACTCT
>OGRG01001090.1_pt1 | contig 20451 bp, 14 predicted proteins | sample 1553501 | NCBI WGS metagenome assembly OGRG01 (sample SAMEA2580018, study PRJEB22360) | human gut metagenome | biome: human gut; feature: human-associated habitat; material: faeces | place: Denmark | collected 2008/2010 | reverse complement strand
AAATCTTCAACGGTTTGAAAATCAGAGGAGATATCAATATCTCTATGTTTCAGGATCAGTATAGTAATTACAACCCGCTGGTCGCCCAAGACGATTGGGGAGGCGGAGGCATGTCCACCCTTCAGGACGACCGCAGCAAAGCCGCCAATACTTCGATCAACTTCAGGGCCGACTATAATTTCCAGATAGAAGACCATTATTTCAGTTTTATGGTCGGCTATGGTTGGGACCGTTCTTTTAGTGAATATACTTCGCATTACTACATGGGCTTCCCGGATGATGAAGTCCTGAATAATGCGGGGTCTGCAACAGAAACACACTGCATCGGAGACGCAAAGTCCAAAAGTGCCCTCAATTCCATTTATGCCCGTGCCAGCTATAATTATCTCGACAAATATCTGGCAGAAATCAATTTCCGTTCTGATGCCTCTTCCAAATTCGGCCCCGGTAATCAAAGAGGTTATTTCCCTTCTATATCCCTGGGATGGCGGATGAGCAGCGAAAATTTCATGGCCGATGCAGAAAAAGTCGACGATCTGAAATTACGTTTCAGTTGGGGACAAACCGGTTCTACCAACATCGACGATTTCGTCTACAGACAATTTTATGAAAAAGGCAATCCTTATATAGGACAATCGACTCTGACTCCCGGTTTATTACCTAATCCGGATATCAAATGGGAAAGGACATCCGAATTCAACGGTGGATTAGATTACGCTTTCTTCAACCACCGCCTGTTCGGTAGCATCGACGGATACTATCGTTACACCAAAGGTGCATTGGCTCCTTCCCCCTATCCGCTCGAATCAGGTTCCACTTCCTATACGTCCAACTTAATCGACCTCTCCAACAAAGGCGTTGAGATTGAAATTGGCGGGGATATTATCCGTACAGCCGACTGGACCTGGACCTCGAAATTCAATATAGCCCTGAACCGGAACAAAATCGAAAAACTCAATGGAGCCGAGCTTTCCAGTAACGATGTCGATACCTATATAGAAGGTCAGCCTGCCGGCGTTTTAAAAGGATATATCGTCGAAAAAATATTCCAAAACGACGATGAAGTAGTTACTCTAAATAAAACAGCCGTAGCTCGTGGAGCGAATTATTACCAGGAAAAGTCGACCGGTATGGGTGACTTCAAATACAAGGACCTGGATGGGAACGGTTATATCGACAGTAAAGACCGGGAAGTTATTGCTACTCCTCAGCCTAAATTCTTCGGAGGATTTTTCAATTCGGTCAATTACAAAAATTTCAATTTGTCGTTCGTTTTCCAATTCTCCCAAGGAGCTAAAGCTGCTGTTTATAATATGATGAGCGATATGTATGGGTATATTGGAAATAACATCTATCCCGAACTCTATGGGAAAACCTGGAGTCCCGAAAATCCCGATGCTCGTTATGCACGTCTGGTTTATACCGATCCTTCCAAAAACTCTCGTTTCTCCGATCGTTACATTTACAAAACATCGTATTTACGCTTAAAGAATATTACTTTCTCTTATAATTTGCCACAGAATTTCCTGAAGAAAATCAATGTACAATCGGCCATGTTATTTGTCAGCGGCTCTAATATCTGGACCGTGACCCAATGGCCGGGTATCGATCCGGAACTGATCAGTAGTTTCACTACTTCACAGATGACCTTGAATGAAGATCCCTATCCACTGAGTAAAACATTTACCTTGGGTGTTAAAGTTGAATTTTAACGATAAAATCTCATACTATGAAAACAACATATATTATTTCTACCTTATTTCTCTCTGTATTGATTTGGTCATGTGACCTGATGGGAGACGTAGATAAAGTAAAACCTTATTATAAACTGGAAGACCAAACCGCAATACGGAATGCCCAGAGTGCAGAACAGGTGTTACGCGGGGTATATACCCAATGGAGGGCCTGGGATCTTTGTAACTTCCGAAGCCATATCGGCCTGCTCGCCGGTTCATTAGCAATCTCGGGTAGCGGTGGATTGGCAGGAGAAACCGGTTTCACCGACAACAATGTACTGGAAGACAATAGTATCATCGGAAATGTCTATAATAATTTATATGATGTAATCAACGCAGCCAACTTCATGATCGAATTTTTGGAAAACAATACGGTAAAAGACCTGGACCCTGCGAGACGTATGGAAATATTAGGCGAGGGGTATTTCAACCGGGCCATGGCTCATTTTATGTTGCTGCGTCATTTCGGACAATTTTATGACCTTGATTCCCCATACGGTATTGTCCTTTCCGACAAACCTTACCGGGAACCGTTAGCAAAGGCCCGCTCGACTGTAGCTGAAAGCTATAAATTTATCGAATCGGATCTCGATTCAGCTATATTGTATGCTCCGGACATGCCTATGAGTAATTATACGCCCACCCACGCACAGGCCGGAAAAACAACCGCACAAGCCCTGAAAGCAAAAGTATTACTAAGCAAAGGAGATTACGTAAATGCAGCCCTACTGGCCGATGAAGTGATTCAAACAGCCGGCAACTACGGATACAGGCTGGTTGACTTTATGAGTATCTTCAGCGATATGTTCGATTCTCCTGAAGTGCTGTTCGCTCCTTATGTCTCCACCTATGAAGAACAATGTAATTTCATTTTAGACCGGACAACTTATAGTTCTTATTCTCAAAAAATAGCCGATGCGATGGATCCCACTCCAGGGAACAAAGAAACAGGAGAAGGTTACGATCCCCGTTTTGCCGCCCCGTTTCTTACACCGGACGTCATCACAACTTCTTTCAAAAACGGGAAATATCCTCACAGTACCAATGATGACGGCAAGAGCAATACCTACTACTTCCTGCGTTTGGGAGAAGTATATTATATCCATGCAGAAGCGGAAGCCCGGCAGGGAGGCAATCATCTTGCGGCAGCCCGTACCAGTCTGCAAACCGTTTTGGATGCCCATGTCCCGGGAGTATACGACGTAAGTACCATCCCGGATAGCCAACTTTTAGAAATGATCCGTCAACACAAATGGATCGACCTGCTTTTTGAAAACCAGGAAGAGTGGTACGATATGATCAGGTATTATAAACACGGTAATTTAGATATCACCACCATACGCCCGAATATAAAGTCGGATAAACAATTGATCCTACCCATCCCGCAATCGGCCAAAGCAGGTAACAACTTACTCATCGAAAACCCTTAAATCCCCAAAAATGAAAAATCTGTTAACTGTGCTATTCCTTGTTCTGGCAATTCAGTATTGCCAGGCACAAAATAAATCTTTTCACATCGCCGGCTCTATCCAGGGCCCATGTGAAGGGATGGTTTTCAAACTGTTGGATAATAGCTATCCTCCTCAAACAATTGCAACAACAGTCATCAAAGATCAACACTTTGAACTGAGCGGGGAAATTCCGGCACCCGGCTTTTATCGTTGGATCATCGATACGACTCCCGTAGGGAAAAAATCCTCGGAAGCCAACTGGTTGGCCGGCAATTTCTATTTGGAAAATTCGGATATCACTTTCCAGGGAGATATCCATACTTTACCCACTTATTACTGGAATCCGGAACGTAAAGGTAAGATGATAATCCAGGGTTCGGCGACAGAAGACCTGTATCAGTCATTCAAAACTTCTATCCAAGAACTGAGTAAAGCCAGAAATCAGGCAGACGACGAATACCTCGAGCAATATCACCGTCCGGCATTAGACAACATCTTCAATACCGAGGAGGGCATTCGCCTGGCCCGCCGGATCTCCGAACTGGATCGACAGATCATTCAGGCCACGATCCGATTTATCAAACAAAATCCGGCTTCTGTAGTGGCTCTCGATCAAGCCGGTTATTTCCTGCTCGGAGAGATCGACTTAACCTCCGGTCAGATCGAAGATCTGCAAAATACACTTTCCCGGGTTTGGGGAAATTGTCCCCGTATGACCGAATTCAAGGAAAAAGCAGAGATGGCCAAAAAAATCGCTATAGGAGCCCCGTTTCAAGACATCGAACTCACCGATCCGGAAGGGAAAAAAGTAAAATTATCCGAATGCCTTCCAACCGGAAAATATGTGATGCTCGAATTCTGGGCATCCTGGTGCGGCCCCTGCCGGGGTGAAATTCCTCATCTGAAACACGTCTACCAGAATTACAAAGACAAAGGATTCGAGATCATCAGTATCTCGATCGATCAAAAGAATAAAGATTGGCAAAAAGCCATGAAAGAAGAAAAGATGCCCTGGATACAATTGAATGATCCGCAAGGAGAAAACGGACCGGCGATACAAGTATATAATGTGACCGGAGTACCCCATTGTATTCTGTTGGACAAAGAAGGTAAAATATTCAAAACCAATATGCGGGGCGCATACCTGGACGCCGCATTAGAACAATTAATTCCTTAATACGATGAAAAAAATATTTTTAGCTTTTTTATGCAGCAGTAGTTTAGTCGCTTGCCAAACTAAATATGACGGTTATATCCTCAACGGTAACATCGGGGGAAACAGTGAAGGCATGAAAGTACAGTTAGTAAACGAAGCCGTCTATCCTCCGGTCACCATCGACAGCACGGTTATTAAAAACGGCAGGTTCCAATTGAAAGGTAAAGTCGACCGTCCCGGTATGTATCAATTAATCATCGACAAAACCGGCCAGGATGACCCGTCCCAAATGTTAGCCAGCCGGTTTTACCTGGAAAATTCGGTTATCAGTTATTCCGGTCACGTCGACAGCCTGCGTACTTATTATTGGAGCGATGAAACCTTCCGGAAAGATCCGGTAGTAAAAGGCTCCGCCTCCCAGGATCTGTACGACCGGTATTTGAAAAGTATCGCCGATCTCAGAAAACAATCCGGAACCATAAATGAAAAGTATCTGGAAGTATATCATCGGCCGGCAATGGACGGCATATTCAATACAGAAGAGGGAATCGCGTTAATCAAACAAGAAAACGAGATCAACAAGAAATTAAACATCGCCCAATGGAAATTTATCGAAGAACATCCCGAAAGCATAGTAGGATATGATTTAGCCCTTCAATTCCTACAAGGCATGTATGTCAATTTAACCGTCCCTCAGCTCGAACAATTGACCGCACTCATCACCAAAGCCTGGGCGAATATTCCCCCAATGGCCGAAAACTTCAAAACCATAGCTGACAAAGCCAAAACGATGGCTATCGGCGAAAAATATCAGGATATCGAACTGATGAATCCGGAAGGGAAAATGGTCAAGCTTTCTTCCTGTGTACCCGAAGGAAAATATGTGATGCTGGAATTCTGGGCATCCTGGTGTGGTCCCTGCCGGGGCGAGATTCCACACCTTCGTCATGTATATCAGGAGTATAAAGACAAAGGCTTTGAAATCATCAGTATTTCTATCGACGAAAAGAAAACCGACTGGGACAAGGCGATGAAAGAAGAAAAAATGGTTTGGAAGCAACTGTGTGATCCCAACGGTTTTAACGGACCTGTCGCCCAAAAATACAATATCACAGGAGTCCCCACTTGTATCCTCCTCAATAAAGAAGGCCGTATCTTTAAAACCGAAATGCGGGGAGCCGCCCTGGATGCTGTTTTACAGGAACTATACTGACTTTACCTATTCCCCCGGCCACCGTGTTGCCGGGGGAAACCTCTGTAACCATCAATAAGAATAAACCTCTCCTTTATAGGTGATTTGCAGAGAGCGGTCACTTCCCGGAAGTGTCTTCATCTCAGCCTTAACAATCTCTTCTTTCGGAGAAAACCTATTTTTCAACCGCAGATATAATAGTCCTTTATCAAAAAGATAATGACTCTCTGCATAACGGATCAGCGATTCTGCAATTTCAAAATTCAGTATTTCTTCCTCATCGGTCATACTCTTCCCCACACCGGAAACAATCCAATCCCCATCGTTAAAATTCCGGGGCGTTTGTTCTCCGTTATAATTCATTTTCAGACTGGCATCGGATATCCATTTCCGGTTTTGCAAAGCGGAAACCTGAAACACCCAGGTCCTTAAACCGGAACACAAAACGGTAATCTGTCCCTCATACGGAGCCCGGTAGCCCACAATTTCCCAATGAGCTGTCTCAGTGGTCAATGCCAGATCGTCTGTTACAATCTTAAAAACCGAATCCTGTCCCTTCCATCCGATCCATTCGTGTTCATTCACTTGTTGAAGACGATAGTCCGGGAAAAGTTCTTCTACCCGGTCTTCTCCTTCCTCATCCAAGGCCGTCAAATACGTGTTCATTCTCAAAGCAAGATCCCAAAACGACAAAATAGAAGCCATATTACCTTCCAAATAATCGAAATTTTGTTTACCTAACTGATAACCTGCATGAGAATCGTAGCCACACTCCTCCGAACAAGCTCCCAAAGAACCTATCAAAACAAGAATTAGAGTCCTGTATAACAACGATTTAAATATTTTCAAAACTTTCATAACTTATTCCTTCAAAAGAAATCCCATATTTTATGTAAAATTAAGTAAAATATTTTAATAAACCAAATAATACATTTATAACAAATTCTATTCCAAAACTTATACCGGTGAAAATTCTCCCAGCCAACCCGGAACTTTCCATCCGAATTTAAGTATAACAAGTATCATTAAAACGTTTAATTATGGAAAAAAACACTCGTAAAATCGAACCGGGTACACCTACTCCTGCCCCGAAATATCATCTTGAAATTACAGCAGACGGCCCCTATCTGGTATATGGAAATCCCCCTCTTCAACAAGAGATCTTCGTTTTGAATAAAGAACAAATCCCCTGGGAATATGCCAAAGGGCATAAATACCCGACCGACAACGAACCCACTGCTTTATGCCGCTGTGGTCAGTCCAAAAATCATCCGTATTGCGACGGTTCCCATCACCATGCCGATTGGGATCCGACGCTAACCGCCGGCAATATCCCTCTTTTAGAGAATGCCGATCTGTATGACGGTCCTAGAGTTCAGTTGGCCGACAACACCGAATATTGTGTACATGCCCGTTTTTGTATGGCCAGAGGAACGGTTTGGCAGTTGACGGAAGATTCCGACAACACCGAAGCCCATGATCTGGCCGTACACGAAAGCATGTACTGCCCCTCCGGCCGGTTAAAACTTTGGGACAAAGAAGAGGAAAAATTTTATGAGCCCCCCTTAAAACCGGCTTTAGGCCTGATCGAAGACCCACAGGAAGAATGTAGTGGTCCGCTCTGGGTCAAAGGAGGTATTCCTGTGAATGGACCTAACGGCACCGAATACGAACAACGTAACCGGGTCACCCTATGCCGTTGCGGAGCATCCGCTAATAAACCCTATTGCGACGGTACCCATGTCACGGTCCACTTCCAGGACCACCTGCCCCTCAGTACCGAATTAGAAGAAAAAATGAAATAAATACAGATTCGAATCGTTCGGTTACTCTATTGTTTCAATCAGAGTTTCAGACAATGGAATAACCGAACTCTCAAACTGTTAAGCATGCATAAATCCGGAATTACTTCCAACTTCGATAGGGGCGGTGTGCCAGCATTGCATTATAATAACGCAGATCTCCGGTCACTTCTTCTCCCAACCATTCCGGCTTTTCAAAAAGTTCATCCTCCTGCTTTAATTCAACTTCAGCCAGCAATAACCCTTTATTCTCCCCCAGAAACTCGTCTACCTCGAAAATATGCCCCCCTACTTTCACTAAATAACGAATTTTGTCAACCACCCCAGGCTCGCACAATTTCAGGAGTTCTTCTGCATCTTCCCTGGCAATCTCTTTTTCCCATTCATAGCGGGTAACTCCATGAACATCACTTTTACCTTTTACAGTAAGATAGCCCTGTTCACCTTTCACCCGTATCCTGACCGTCCTTTCCGGTACGGAGGACAAATAGCCCTGTACAATCCGAAAGGATTGGCAAGCATATGCTTTAAAGTCTCCCCGGACCAAAAACTTTCTTTCTATCTCTTGTGGCATATTGATTTCTTTTACAACAAAATTAAAGCAAAAGAAACACTTAAACAGCCAAAAAACTAAAAAAAGTCAAACTTGTCCGGGCAGCCCTGTTTAATTTACCTGTCTGATAGCCGCAATAGCTTGTGTCAGTCTTTCAAAATCTTCCGGGAATACATCTCCAATAGTACCAATCCGGAATGTATCAGCATCCGAAACCTTTCCGGGATAAATGACAAAACCCTGTCGTTTCAGCAACCCATAAAATTCTGTAAACGAAAAACCCGGCTCCGGATAAAGAAAAGAAGTAATAACCGGAGACTGCTTTTCCGGTTCCAGCAAGGTGGAAAAACCAATAGCCCGCATTCCTTCCACTAATACCTCATGATTCCGGCAATAACGGCGGTAACGGGCTTCTATACCTCCCTCTGCTTTCAACTCTTTCAAAGCTTGAAAAAATGCCCGTACAACGTGAGTCGGTGAGGTAAACCGCCATTTTCCATGCCCTTTTTCCATTTCTTCCCATTGGGCATAAATATCCAGGGACAAAGAACGGGCAACTCCTTTGCATTTCAGCAATTTTTCCCGTGAAGCGAGAACAAAGGTAAAGCCCGGAACTCCCTGTATACACTTATTGGCACTACTAACCAGAAAATCAATACCCAGTTTTTTCATATCGATAGGAATCCCTCCAAAACTACTCATGGCATCAACGATCCAGGTGATCCCGCGTCCACGCAACACCTCTGCAATTTCTTCAATCGGATTCAATAAACCCGTCGTTGTTTCACTATGGACCAAAGACAAATGGCTGATTCCAGGATGATTTTTCAAAGCCTCCTCCACGATTGCGGGGGTAATCAGCTCCGTTTCTTTCAAAGCCACCATGACATAATCCAGTTTATAATAATCAGCAATGGCCGCCATCCGTTTACCATAAGCACCATTCGCTATAATCAGTAACCTGTCGGTAGGTTTCACGACAGCTCCCAAAGTTGCCTCTACGCCATAAGTCCCACTTCCTTGTAACAACACAGTTGTATATTCCTTCTCATCCAGTCCTGCCACCTCCAGCAATTCTTTCCGTATCACAGTAACTATTCCTTCATTGTAATCTTTATCCCAGGTACACCAATCCTGTAACATGGCTTCTTTCACCGTCTCAGAAGTACTCAACGGTCCAGGGGTCAACAGTAAATAATTTCTCATACACCTATTATTTTTTATTCATTAAATTATGTATCAGGTCCGGCAATTCACGGATATTATCCAGCACATAATGTGCACCGGCTGCCATCATCCGCTCTCTGACCTCTTGTTTCAAAGTATATAACTCCGGTTCAGGCATAGTTTTGTATTCCTCCTCGGTCAATCCCAACTCATTACTACCTGTAATTACTCCGACAGAACATACTTTTGCATTCAATCCTTCCCGGATATCGGCGATAGTATCTCCAACTTTAACCACCTCGTCAACAGAAGGAATCGCCAGCTCTGTCATGTTCCGGTAAATCATATAAGGAGCCGGGCGTCCGGCAGGCAAATGATCCGGAGTTACCAGACAATCTACAGTATATCCCTGAGCAGCAGCTCCGGGTTGTACAATTTTCATCATAGCGTCGGTATACCCAGTCGTTGAACCAATACGGATCCCTTCACGACGTAATTGTTCCATTGTCTCTACAACTCCCGGAACAGGAGTCGTAAAATCCTGAAGTGAAGCAAACAAATGTTTCTCAAAACTCTGATACATGATTGCGACATCATTCTGATTCCATTCCCGTCCATGTGCTATACGAAACCTTTCACTCACTTCAGGCATTTTCAAAATAGCCTTTATATGTTCAATCTTTAATAATCCCATCGGTTCACGGGCTTGCCGGTAAGTGATCGTCACTCCCTGCTCCTGAAACACCCTTAAAAAAGCATTCAATGGAGCAAAACACCCAAAATCGACAGCCGTTCCGGCCCAATCCATAATGACACAATTAACTTTTTTCATGTCCTTAAATCAAATATTACTGTAATTAGAATAAAATCGATCAATAAGCATGAGCAGTTTCCAGAGGCATCACCTTTTCAGACGCTCTTCGTTTTGCCTGCCGGTACAGATAAACCCAAGCACCGACAAATAATACACTGCATCCCAAACCCACATAACCCGCCAATTGGTTATAAAACGATAACCAATTGATATCCGGATTTAAAAATTCCTTTATGGCTAAGACAATCACCGTTCCTAAATAACCGATGAAATCAATCAATACAATAAAAAAACCGACATTCCCCCGGATACGGAAACAAGCTATAAAACGATCAAAGAAAATAGTCTGAAAACACAAATAAGCCAGATACAAACAGAGACTTTGAATAAATAACCAAACTACCGGACTTAGTTGCAATGCCTCATATCTCAACGAAATAAAAGACATGGTCAGCATGCCCAAAATCACCAAACTCAACAAAATCAATAAAACCCGCATATTATTACGGACAAAAACCATTAATCCGAAGATGATCAGGATAATCAAAGTAACGATACTGTCCAATTGAGCGAATATCCATGAAGAATAACCACTCCCCGCAACATCAAATATTTTCACCAGAAAATCTTCCTTTATATCCCGTAAAGCCACCAACAAAAAATTAGCCACTAAAATGATGGAGAGAAAAGGCATATAATTTTTGAATAAAGCCCAGCGTTGCCTTCCATCCAAAGTCATCCGCTCTGCTTTCAAAGCCCTGTCTTCTTCGGAAGGTTTTGACAGAGATTGCAACACATATCCCAATAAAGCCAGGCATGGCAAAGCACAACCACCGATCAGGGCAGGCATCCAAAATTCACTGATCTGCCAATGGTCCATCACAAACAATCCCAGGGATTTCGCTGCACCTGAACTAATCACCATGCTAATCCCCAATAAACTGGCTAGCATATCCGTTACCCGCCGCCCTTCTATAAAACTGAAAATCACTCCCCACATACATCCCAAAGCCAGCCCATTAAAAAACATAGCAAAGATATTACCCGGAGACGGCAGGATAGCAAAACCGACTAAAGCCAACTCAGCTAAAACAATCGCCCCCAAAATAAATTTTAAACGATGTTGTCCCTTTAACTCAGAAATCAATTTAATGCCGATAAACTTGGCCAACAAATAACCTAAAATCTGAGTAATAGTCACTACAACCTTATAATCCATTCCCCAAATACTCAGCCCATCAAATGTAGCAGCCGTAAAAGGTTTACGCAATGCATATACTAACGAATAAGAAAGCAGGGCCGCCCCTCCTGCCCACAGAATAAAAATAAAATCTGAAAATGATCTACGATCCCGGATAAAAGAAAAATTCATAGCCTTGTCTTTAACTGGGACAAAGCTATGAACCCAATGTTACGCCGACATTAAAAAAAATATGACGAAATAATGACGATATTCACTTTTTCAATGACACTACCACAGGCCACATCTTCGGTTGTGCCATATCCCTCCAGAAACAGTCTCCTCAAGCAGCTTTTCCGGAATAGTTCCCGAACGATCCGGATATTCCCGTTTCTTAGCATCCGTAACGATACGGGTATGCTCTTGCACCGGCTGTTCGGAGGAAATGACACCGCATTTCTGCATCAGTTCGTTGATCCAGGCGACCTGTCCATCTTCGAAAATCTCCAGTACCCTATTCTCCATTTCAAAATCGTAAGCCGTACCGATTGAAAAGCCTGTGACTCGAAGTTTCCCTTGACCAAAATTTCCGTTCTATTTCCTGTGGCATACCATTCTTCCTGATAACAAACCCGGCTCCCCGCAATTATTTATTAAAATAACTGTCTAAAAAATTCTTCAAACCGATGTGTGACTGTGGTCTGGCAAGCACCTGATTATCTTTGCCGATCACATAATAAGAAGGTATGGCCTGTACTCCGAACGACCCAAAAAAAGCCTGATTACAAGTGGTCATCGGATAAGCGAACTCATATTTTTCAACCTGAACCTTAGCATCCTTTTCACTGAGCAGACCGGCACACAGAAAAACCAGCTCCGGCTGCTCTTTCCAGCGATCATATAATTTATTCATCCACGGCTGGGCCAATACACACCCGACACACCCGGTAGAAGTAAATTGCATCACCACGATCTTGCCTTGCAGCGATGCGTTGGAATACACTTTCCCGGTCATGACATCCGTCAATTCATAAGCAGGAGCCTCATCACCCACCTTCACCTCCTGCACGAACTCGTCGAAAGAAGCGACATAGCGAATTTTATCTGCCTGAGCAGGATAAAAACAACTGTCCGGAATATCCTTCAGCTCCATATTTTCCAAAAATTCCGTATTCCGGTTTCCCGGAATTTTCCTGCCGTCCTGATCTCCCGAATTGGTATAAGACCAGTAAACAGGCAAACCTGTATGTTTTTCTATAAATAAAGCATACGTATTATAACTATGCATCACTTTATATCTTACATTGGCTTTCCATGACTCATTATCACTTTTCGAGGGAATAAGCGTGACATCATTATGCCGTTTGAGTACATAACAATCCTGCCCGTTAAAAAGCGTATCCGGCGCCCGCTCCACCCATACATCGACGATCCGGGAAGAATCGGAAGCAACTTCACCCAGTTTCTTACCATCCAGGATTTGCTGCATCAAATCGAGCTCCTCCTGGATCCGGGCAAAATAATCATACCTTTTCGCACCGGGTTCAACAGGAATACGCGTACCAAGCAACATATCCAGATATACACAAGCCATATAAGGCTGATCGTTCCGGTAGAAAACCCGGTTATCGATTTGTTCGAAGGTAAAAAAATAAGTACCCGAATCCCGTACTACCTGTTTAAAGAGAAAAGGTATCCGACTGGCCAGCTCATCCGACAACTCCGCACCGTCAAAAGCAGCATTACTGACCAGGACAGCCGACACAGACTGTAGTTTATCCAAGCTTTTCACAGCAAGCCGAACAATCTCTTGCGGTTGCTGTGACCGACAGCCACAAACCACACAAATCATTAATACACAAAACAAAACATTCTTCATCATAATACAAAGATAAAAAATGTTTTCAGGTTTCAACAAATAACAACAAAAAAAAGCCGCTCCCCGGAAAGAAGCGGCTTCCCAAATCAAAATCCCGATACTTTACTTTTTACGTATCCCCTTCGTAGCAACCTTTTTACCTGTACCAGTAGCCGCGATCTTTTCGACAGGTTTACCGGATGAAGCGCGTTTCACCCGTTCGCCTTCCAAATACCGAACCACCGCATACTTGGCAGCGGCAATCGTCTCCCGGTTCACTTTTTCAATGACACTACCACGAGCCACGTCCTCGGTCGTACAATATCCCTCCAGAAGCAATAACTGTACGATCATATTATTGATATTCGTTTCTTCACTATATCCCTCTGCGACATACAACTGTTCCATATGTTCGGCGAATTCACACGCAAATTCCGGATAATTCGGCAAACTCATCAATTCCTCGAACGTCTCGCTGAAACTACTCAGTTCGATATTCAGATTGGGATTCACCAACAAAGGACTGAATTCTTTCTTCGGGTCTACAGGTACAAAATCCACCAGATTACTCATATCTACCTTACGGTCGATATCGTCCATCCGGCGATAGTCGGCTTTCTTCATGTTCTCCAGCTGATAGATAAAGAAATTATATCGCCACAATTCCGAACTATTCATTTCTCCTTTGAAAATAGGACGATATTTCTCGTTCAGCAGGCGTTTCACGCAAATTTTCCCTTCATTGATTTCCGGGCGGGTAATCCGTACCTCTTGAATCATCCGTTTCAGCTCCATAGCGGCTTTCTGAGGTCCGGTAATCTCCCGGCCTTTCTTGCCGATCTCCGTTGAAAGCATACCACATTGAATATTCCGGGCTTTCCCCTTACCGTCGCTCCCTCCGCGCATGATTTTCACCAGGTTCATCACCGATTCCAACTGTCCTTCCTCAGCAATAAACGGTTGCCCTCCCGGAGTACTGGCCAGAGAATCGAAAATCGCACTGAACATCTTCCGGTCGATCATCATTTCCCGGCTTTCTCTTTCCCCATACGATACGGTAGCAATAAACCGGTTCTGTATCATATCGAAAGAGACCGTTTGGATGGTATACCCAACCCCGTCCCGTTTAAACTGCTTACCGCCGAAAATCTGACCGACTACTTCCGTAATATCGATCTTATCCAATAATTTGAACGAAGAAGCCAGATAATATTGCTTTTCATTTTCTACATAATCCCAATCTAAAATATCATCCAGATAATTACCATGACGGGCAATCACATCTACAATATTCTTATCTGCCGTATAACGCTTCAAGGTACGCTGGAAATTAGGACCATCCTGACTGGTCGCTTTCTCTTTCCTCTCCCCATGGGCATCCATATACAACAGGAAATTTTCAGGATTGTCCACCCGGGTTATACCTGCTTCCTCCTTCGAATAGTTTCCGGCACTCAGCATGATATCGATCTTATAAGGCATCGTGATATCACACATACCGCTCACCGTGCTCCGGGAATTGAGATCTTCGACATTACTGTCGGCACTACTTTCGAACAGATACTTATAATACTTGATATAATCCGGATCGAAATCCGTCGTCCGCGAGAAATCACCGACCTCTGTACCGATCCCATACAGATTACCCTCGGCATCCTGAAACTCATGGAACATATCGCCCGCAATCAGTTTTACCGAACGGACCCCCTCGAGGTTATTCCGCAACCATTTCAGGATAAAAGCGGCGATCATTTCCGACTTCCCTACCCCACTATCCCCATTGATCTCGATAACAAAGATACTACCGTCGTTTTCTTCCACGGCAAACAAAGAACCGTGACGCGGATTACCGCCGATCTCTTTAATTTTCTCATTGATCACCGTCAGACGTGGTTTCTTGACATCCCCGAAATAATCTACCTTCTGTTTCAACGGCGTAACGATCGTCTTGATGTTCCCGTTCGGCCCCGGTATATCGAAATACCCGATCTGCGGGAAAGAAATCAGCTTTTCGGGAGCCCCCAGGAAACTGATCACATCCGGGACGAACCGGGTGATATCTTCGATCGGAATGTCTTCGGTATAATTCAGCCGGTAGTTATCGGTCAGGTATTTCATATATCCCTTCTGGAAAATCACCAGCTCCTTCACCATGCCGTGTTTCACCACCTTACAGCGATAATCGTCCGAATCCATATTGGCGATAAACCGGGCCAAACGACCGATAAAAAAAGACGAATCGGGCCGCAAATCCAATAGCTTCAAATAATCGTTCGGTCCTGCCTCCCCAAACCGCTTTTTCGAAATAGTCCCCGGACGATCCACTTTGTGGAACGGATATTCCCGTTTCTTAGCATCCGTAACGATACGGGTATGCTCCTGCACCGGCTGCTCGGAAGAAATGACACCGCATTTCTGCATCAGTTCGTTGATCCAGGCGATCCGTCCATCTTCGAAAGTCTCCAGCACCTTATTCTCCATTTCAAAATCTTTATAAATAGAAATACCGTGCTGTACCATCTCGTTGACACTGGAATTTTGTTTCATAAAAGCCGTCTCCACCAGCCGGACCATCGTATGGGTATAACGTTTGTAATAATCGGTTCCTTTTGTCCGCTTGATCATGCTGATATAGAACAACACCACTTTCCGGCTCACCCGGTGGATCTCTTTCTCAGCCACCTTAATATCCCGGCGCCGCATGATATAATCGTTGATTTCCTTCAATTGGGTGGGTAATATCTCGGTAATAAACTCCTCTGTAAACATCTTCACCTCCCTGTCCGCACAAGCTCCGATCTTATCGCTGAAATACTTCAATTTGGCCGATACCAGCCGATAGAAAGAATGATCGTTATGTAATAAATACAGAAACAGGATCTTATCGGTTACCGGCAAATTTTCTTTGTTCATCCCCGAAGCGATCGAATCCATCATATACCCCATACATTTCTGAGCCAGCAACGTCTCTTTAAATTCGGGCAGAGCGCGGAGACGGTTGATAAATTCATCTACCCAGATTTGCAGGTTCAGGTCACTCAACCGAATACCGGTGATTTCCTCGAATGTTTCTCCGGCTACCCGGACAATCTCCTTGCGGCTGGGTTCGAGACTGTCTTTTTCAAACGGCAGATTGAAATGCAATAAAATTTCCCGGATATATTTCTTGATAATCACATTGATTCCTTCCAATTTCGATTTATCCAACTCCGGATTTCCGGTTGCATCGATAGCTAAAATCTTCACTTTACTATCCGAGAACAGAAGATGCTCCATTTCAATCAGAATTTCCCGCATCACATTTTTCTCCATCGGATCGTCCAGTACATTATAGTTGGGCTGGAACGTCTTCTTATTCGTGATATATTTCAGGATCACCGCCTTACTGTATTTCGAACTTACCGTATTGAAATCCAGGTCGGCAATGGCCGGCACTTGCTTATAAATCTGTGCCAGTAAATTTTCATATACCTTCGTAAAAGCAGCACTCCGGATAAACTCGAATACATCCCGGCAAGAACCGATCTTGTCGCCATGTAATTCGATGACCGAATTTACCGACCGGTCGATCGTCGTAATGCTCACCCCGCTACGCTCGGGAGAGGCATGGTACAAGGTCCGGATATCACGGATCTGCAAAGAAGGTGCTTTGTCTTTCCGGTATTTAGCGGATAAAGGATAATCGCCGATAATCGCATCGATCAATTCCTGAATTTTAGTATAAGCGAAAATCTCATCCAAAATCGTATGGCTTTCCACCTCCTTATAAGCCGCATCCAACCGCTTAGCCGCAAACAGTGTCCAATATTTCATAAAAATGGTAAAACCGTCTTCCAGTTCATATTTAAACACTTGCTTACTCTCCTCGGTATCGGCAAGAAAACCTCCGATAGCAAAGCGGACCAAACCGGTAGGATAGGGCACAGCAGCAATCCCCCGGTGTAACGCCAGATATTGGCAGAAACAAAGCAGATCGGCATAAGAAAACCCTTCCCCCACCCGGAAGTTAAACAAATAAGAACCATCCGAAGGCAACCAACTGACTTCCGTCCCTTCGAATTCAGCTACAACCCGTTGAGACACCTCTTTTGCCCAACTCATCCGTAACATCGATTCTGAACGGAAATTCTTATTCACCCGGAAACGGTTCAGATTTTCCACCAACCGTTTCTGGTAATAAACGAAGAAAGGTTCGTTGTGGTATTTAAAATCGTCCGGCAGGGCCAATATATCCAGTTTATCCAAAGCTACCAGCTCATCCAGCAGGAACAGGTACAACGGGCAACCTTCAAATCCGGCGGTCTTATGCAACTGACGGTTTGCAACACTATTGGCGTTCGATTTTTCAATCCGTCCGATCTGTTCATTGATAAACCGGATCAGTGTCTCTTTGATCTTAAAGCGGGAAGCATTTTTCGGTAACTCGCTTTCCAGCGTATCTTTTATTTTTTTAGCTACCTGTGCCGTCTCCAGCAAATTATTCAACATCAGTAAAGAGTTGTTATTGCCGTGCGAACAGGAATTCAGCTGACGCACAAAAGCAGCGACCGCAGCAGCCTGAGGGGTCACCGCCAAAGCCCCTAACCGATCGCCCGTAGCCGACAAATTCTTGGTGGTCGATAACGATGATACCGCCCGGATATTGGCCTGGGCATTGATATTATTGATGATATACCGCGAGATCGTACGCCATTTCGGCATATGTTTATCCGTAACCTTCACACTGTCGGCATAAGCTTCGTCGAGAAAAAGAGTAATCTTACAAGTATTCATCAGTTTCAGGAACGCATTCAAAGCTTCGGTATTGAAATCCGTATAACCGGTCGGATTATTCGGATCGTTGATCAGAATCGTCGTATTCTCACAAAACAAATCCCAAAGGCTGCCACTATCGTCGAATAAAGCCAGCGTCGATTTGATACGGAGTAATTTATCCGTCAGCCGTTCATAAGCTAAACGCCCGTCAGGTAAATTCTCGATGAGGGTGTCCAAAAAGGCAAAATACCCCCTTGTAGAATCGGATATTTGATTTCAGTCTCCAATAGGGATACGAATAAATCGAGGGTGCCAAATACTTTTTGGACACCCTCAGTATCGTCAGGCAGCAAATCCTTATATTCCCAAGCCTGCATCGCATTGTAAATAATATAAGGTTTCGGCTTTCCATTGGGATGAAACAACAGATCCCGGATAATCATCTGTACCGAATCGGAAACCGAAGTCTGTTCCAGATTGCCTAAAGCCGATAAGAATTCTTTCACGATTTGCTGATCCTCCACAGGCAAGGCCCGGTATTTTTCCCGGATCCCCAGATCATTGAGGAAATTATCGTAACGGCCTTTATTGTTAGCATCATTATCTACCTTCGTGATATAAGCCTGATATTTCTCTAAAAACAGGTTGATCCCGAAATTCTTATGAAAGTGATTCTTCAGGGTACGCTCATAATTGCTGGGAATAATATTCAGGATCAACCGGCACGCTTTATACACCTTATCTTCCAATCGGTGTAAAGGCTTTTGCAGCAGATAACGTCCATAAGTACGGATCTGGTTGCGTCCGCCGCCTTCCAATACACTCAACACCTGAATCTGGGGGCAATCCGAATAAAAGTATTGCCGGATCCGGCTTTCGAACTCATCGATCAATTCACGGGTTTGTGCCTGCCGTTTTTCTTCTTTATGGCAATTCTCCAGAAAATAAATAAAATCCCGTAATTTTTCCAGGGAATATTTATCCTGAACGATCTTCCTGGAGAACATATCCAGTTTAAACACATTCAACCGTTTCACCGCATCCCCGGCAGTCCCGATCTGTTCGGTCAGAATCTGATTGATCTCTTTCTCGTAGGCTTTGATTTGCAGCTCGATTTTTTCCCGGAATTCTGCCAGGAAAGAGGGATTCACATTTTCCAGAATCAACCGCAAGTTCAATTGCGTATTGGCCGGAGAACCCAATTTCTTAGTATGTACCTTATTCAGTGTATGGATAATCCCGTTATGAAAACAGAACACCAGAGAGGTATTGGAACTCCTCGATTCCCGCGAATCGTCGACAATCACCAGACGGGTCAGCAGAGGAAACCATTTTTCACCGGAGAAAGGATTCACCCGCATATGCCGGGCTTTCACCACAAAGACCGAGGTTGTATCCACCCTCATCTGTTCGAACAATTCTTCGGTAGCAGGATTCTCCAACACTTGTACACTATTCTTACCGAACACTTCTCCCCGGAGCAGACTGACCGCTTTATCGGCATTTCCCGAAACCACCGTCGTAATCATACCGTTCAGTCCCTTGAAATTCACCGCCCAACGCATCCGGTTGAGAAAGTCGGCCTTCTCAGCCCCGGTTGTATAATGGGTACTCTGGCCGATCATCTGCTCCAAAGTATCCATCAAATAATTCCAATGCGCTTCGTTCAGGTCACCGGTTACCCCGATCACATCCCGGTATTTCCGCAAATCGCGTACCTGCCCGCCCAATTGTACCTGGGAGATAAACTCGATATGGCTACTGCGCACAGGAGGAGTTCCTACCGAAAAATCATGAGTGTCTTTAATATTTTTCAAGAGAACTCTGGAATCAGGACTTACTGCTTCGGTATCCAGGAACTCATCGATCTTCTTCACAAACTCTCCCCGCCTTCCACTCAATTCGAAAGCTTTGGAAGGATGATGCGGACAAAGCATCAAAGCAACATCCGTATATCCCGGAATATCTTCCCGGAACTTCAACAAATAACGGTTGATCTCCGACTGCTGGACAGCCGGGTCATCGGGTTCTTCAAAACAAAGCTTCACAAAACTGGTCAGATTGTCATAAATATGACGCGGCAAAAAAATCTCTGCCCGTTCCCCTAACGATTCGTAAAGATTCAGTAATTGTCGGGCCTCATTACTCAGAAATGCCCTCGGTTCTCCTTTGATTTTCATTGTATGGTTTTAATTTCTACTCTTTTTTTCATGACAAAACCGGTCAGTTCGAACCTCTTCACTTTTATCGCAAAAAAAAGCCCGCCTTTCAGCGAGCTTCTTTATTCTATTATATTTTCCCCTATGCCAACAGAAGCCCGCAACGTAACTTTACGTTTAAAATTATCGTCCGTCAACTTCATCGTCACAGTCATCATAGGTTTCTGTCTTTCATATTTTCAGGTACAATATTAAGAATTAATATACGAAAACCGGCCGGTTTGTTAAAGAAACGTGAAAATTTTAAAGGAAAACGTTTGAGTAAACTTCCCTTCCAACAACTGTATAATATTTAACAATAAACCACGGAGACGGAGTTTCCGGGCTATTTTCCGACAAAAAAAGAGAATCGCAATAAAAGCCACTTTATCACGATTCTCTCTTCAACCACCAAAACTCAGTCCTGAATCAGGCCATCAATTATTTCCCGGATTTTGTTCCATCAACTTATTGGCATTGATTTCGCTCGAAGGAATCGGATAAATCCGTTTATAAGGCAAATTGGCTTTATACAATTCGGGATCGGCGGGGGGAGGCATTTTTTTCGCCCACGCCCGACCACTTACCT
>OGRG01001067.1_pt1 | contig 20935 bp, 15 predicted proteins | sample 1553501 | NCBI WGS metagenome assembly OGRG01 (sample SAMEA2580018, study PRJEB22360) | human gut metagenome | biome: human gut; feature: human-associated habitat; material: faeces | place: Denmark | collected 2008/2010 | reverse complement strand
CATCTTCATATGCCATTGTATTTTATAGGGACATTTACTGAATATTCCTAAATAGGAGGACAAAAAGGAGTAGGGTAAAGAAAATAACCCTCTTCGGATACCAACGTAATAATAACTTATAGCTACGGAAAGTCCGGAAATGGTAGAGAACTACAACATAACATCCTATTCCTGCAATAAACCAGCAACAAGGATTCATGCTGGCTGGAATTAGAGTGAGCACCAGAAATGTACAGAATTCCGATAACACAGGTACAACGAGATACCTTTTACTCGGAGCATCGTTCGCCCGGAGAGCCAGGGAAAGAGATAACGGGAGCAGACAAGCCAAAAGACCGTCATAGCTTTCAGAATTTTGGAAACTGCCGCTCATCTGAGCTATAAGATGGCGGGGAGCTACGAAATCGTGGATCTGACCGAAACCTGCTATTGCTTCACCTAAGAAATAGAAAAGTAACCCTAAGACTACCGTTAGCTGAATATATTGGGAAAGTCCTGACAATATCCTTACCGTAAGATAAAGAATTCCCAACAGAATGAGATTAAATGCCTGTATATCTGAAAAATGAGAAGACTCACTGTTGAGAAAAGCATTTCCCATAAACAAAATACCCCATAAATCTTGGAGATGAAAATAAAACACCAGCTGCCGTACTGGTCCTAAATTTTTGTTAATCACTTGATTGCAAAACTAGAGTTAATACTTTGCCGACTCCATTGCAATTTAAAAAATCGCTTTCTGTTATCTAAAAACAAATGAAGAGGAACTTCAGAAAGATTGACTTGGGATTTCTATCTAACTTCGGTTCACTCTCCACCAAATAGTTGCTGTGTGTCAACTATTTAATCTTAGGGTTTTATCACCTACCTGATATTCTCCCCATCATTTATCATCTATGCTTCATTATTTGTTTTTGTCTTTACATGACAAACTTAGAAAAGATTATTTTTTCTAAAGAATGGTCTATGTTCTTTAATATACCAAAAATTAAAATAATCGATAATCTATTTATTGTGAGTTGTTTGTTGCTAAAACATTTTGATAAGAAGGAACTAAAAAAGGAGAGGAACAAGAAAAGTGGGCTTGGGAAATGTTTTTTTCCACTTTTACTATGCTCTCTCCTTTGCGTTGTATTTAGTTTTAACCGGCTGACTTTATATAACTAAAGTGATAAGCTACGGTTTATTTCTTCTTCATCTGTTGTTTATTTGTTTCTACACTGTAAATGTAGAAAAGATCTTTTTCTCAAAAAAACAGTCTATATTCTTTAATATACCATTCTAAAAAATGATTATTAACTTGTTGGTAAACAGTGGTATCTGGTACAGACCACTCTTGAATACGTAGAGATCAGAGCCAAAATGTTACTGGTATAAAACACTTTTTAGCGTGTCGGTTATAGTGGAGTCGGTACAGGTGGAATGACTCGGACTATAGAAGTTGTGTTTTGTGATCTGGCTAATGCAATAAAATCCTTCGTGAGGGACCTGCGGACTATACCATTTATAAAAATAATTGGCAATTATAACTTTCGCCTGAAGAAATAAAAAAGGAGAGGAACGAGAAACGCAGCCCTTAGGAAAAAATAGTTAACTGCTCAACTTGCTCTCTCCAATACTCGTCGTCAGGTAGAATATCCCCTGCTTGAATCTATAAATTCAGCGTAATGATTTGAGGTTTGTTGCCTTCTTGTGACAGCGCATAAATTGTATTGTCCGCTGCATCATAGCTGATTGCTGAACAAGCATTCTGTAATTGATAAGTCCGGACATGTAAACCATTCCAATCGAATACTACGATTGTTTTTCCTTTGTCCACATCCAGATTATAATCTTTCAGGGTTCTTCCTGAATACAGAGCGAAAATATAATTCTCCGATACCGCCAAATCGCAGAATCCGAACAGGTTATTTCGGGAATAAGTCACCGGATGAGTCAGGCCACGACCTTTCGGACGATGTCTGTTGAATTTAACTCTTGGGGTAGTCATATGGACTTCATTGATACGACTCAGTTCGTTATCATGAATTTCACAGATATCCAGACAACCGGATTGCATATTAGCACAGGCGACTTTGGAATGCATAGGATTCAGAGCCAAAATATTACTGGCATAGAAAATACTTTTTAACGTGTCGGTTAGAGTGGGGTCGGCACAGGTCGGATAACTTACGCTATAGGAGTTGTACCCTGTGGCCTGACTAATACAATAACGCCCTGCAGTGTAGAGACCTGTGGATAAAATTCTTTCATCGAGTCGGATTGCTCCGAATGGAGTCTTTCCATCTTCTGCAAGACTGGTGAAAACAGGTCGGTAACCTGGCGTGGCATATTCGTTTAGGTCGATTTCAACCAATCGCCCGGAACCGAAATCAAAGGCTGAAACGATATCGCCTTGTAGATTCATGCTAATATAGTACATCCCTTCACCTTCGTTTTTTCCTGCCGGTACTAAACGGGTGACGTTGCCGCTTTCACTGTCGTATATGGCAAAACGATAAGCACTGTTCGGGGTCAGGATGGCATATAAGTTTCCTTTCTTTACAAATTTAGAAGGGGATACAATGTTTAATGCCTCTAAATCGATATTATCCGATTGAGCGTAATAAAGCTCTGAAACTTTCGTCCGTACCAACGGCGAAGCTTCACTCTCTAATCTCGGATCAGATTGACAACCTCCAACCAGGAGGGCAGAGATGATGATATAGTGTAATTTTTTCATACTAATTTTAATTATGCATTTCAGCACTTAATCCATCAAATGTTCCCATATTACCATTCTTGTCTATGCCCGTACATAAGTAACCTGCTTTTATACAGGTAGGAGTAAAATCGTCTCCGGATTCTTTTTCTGCAATCGCGTCTATATTATCAAAATATAAAATAGTTTCTTCAGAATTTGAGGAAATAATGAAATTGATAGATAAAGAAATAGAAAAGACTATTCCACCAATTAAAAATTTTACTTTTTTCTTCATTTTGAGTATTTGTTCGTTTTCGGATGGCAAACTTAGGAAAGATTCTTAATTTTGTAAAAAAAATATATTCTATAATATTCTATAAATTAGGTGTATGAAGAGTAGAATACGTATAATGGGGTGTTTATCTGTGGTACTGTTAATATGTGTATTATTAGGACAAGGGGCATGGATGTATAGAGTGCGTGAAATGAAAGTCGATGAGTTTCGAAAAACTGCTGATTATGTATTACGGGATATTATTCAGATTTTTTTGGATAATCAAACTCCTTTTGCAATAAAAAAATTGAATTTGACTTATTTTTTATCGAATGAAAATGAGTTTTGTTGGATATATAACAATAAAGAGAAGAAAATGAGCATTAAGGCGCTAGACGAATATAATGTTTTAGGCCGGCAAGTTGTTTATGATTGTTTATTTGAGAACAAATGTTTAGATATACAGAAGATTGCTGTTTTATATCATAAAGCATTACAAGAAAAAGGTATATCTGAAAGTCCTTATTTAATAATTAAGGGGTTGGATGGAAATAAGTTATTATTGTCAGATAAGCTTAATGTAGAACCTAATAATATTACTACTTCTCCGCTAAATTTAGGATACGATTACAAACACCAAATCACGGCCTCCTTCAAACTTCCCTTCGTTTTCCGAGCCCTTAAAGGAGTATTATGGATTGAATTACTTTTTCTGATTGGTTTTGTTATTTGTTTAGTTTGGCAATGGAATTCGATAAAGATGACGCTAAGAAGTGTACGGGTACAGACCATGGGAATTGCCCATTTGGAACATGAGCTGAAAAAGCCTTTAGCTACGATGATTTCGGTGATAGGAGGGATGTTGAAACGGAAGGAATCTGTTTTATGTCCTACAGATGAAGTAAAGTTAGGGATGATAAAGGCACGTTTGATGAAGATGGCCGATATTACCGATACTATGCTGACCTCTTTAAAAACTTCGGTTTTGGAGGTGGAACGCGAACCGATCGACCTGCAACTGGAATTGGAGATGATCACAGAAATGTTTACGATGATCCGAAAATATGCCCGGGTGGAGTATCACATTGCCGAAGGACTCGGATACCCTTGCCTCGATAAAATATATTTCAATTATATTGTTATCAATTTAGTGGACAATGCTATTAAATATGGAGGAGCTCATCCGGTCGTTAAAATTAATTTCTATGAAGAGGGGACTGATTATATTTTGGTTGTTGAAGACAATGGCATGGGAATTGCACCTAAAGATCAAAAACAGATTTTTAAACAATTCTATCGTGTCAGAAATCAGCAAGTCACGAAAACAACAGGATTTGGTTTGGGGTTGACCTTCGTACATAAAGTGGTTTGTGCTTACGGAGGGAAAATACATATAGAGAGTGAAATAGGAAACGGTAGCAAGTTTTTAATTATTTTACCACAGGTATCATGGAAAAATTGAAGGTTTTATATGCAGAGGATGATCCTCTGACTGTGATGGAGGTTGCGGAGCAACTCGAAGAGAGGGGATTTGAAGTAATCGTAGCTACCAATGGGACGGAGGCACTGAAGCTGTTCCGGGAGCGGCAACCGAATGTTGTTTTGCTGGATGTCGATATGCCTGGTCATAATGGGTTTGAGGTGCTGCAAATTATCCGGCTTACCGACCACTATACACCGATAGTGATCTACAGTTCGTTAGGGGATGAAGCCAACCAGATGCGTGGACTCGAGTTGCTCCGCTCTACCTATGTTGTAAAAATTTCCGCCCCTGCCGTTGTGGCAGCACAGGTGTATAATTGTCTAAGTAAAAATGGCAGTGATAAAATCTGCTTGGGAGAAAAATCATTTTTCGATCTGCTTTCCGGAGAATTATGGATCGGAGAAAGAAAAGAAAAATTGGTGGGATTGGAATTTAAAATCTTTACCATGCTTTGCCGTAACCGCGAGAAAACAGTTTCCCGTGAATTATTGATCAAAGCAGGATGGGATAAGGATGATTATAAATTGCATTTGCAGTTGAATAAATACATCAGTATTCTACGGCATAAAATTTCACTGACTTCGGCTTCCATTGTCACTGACAAATTTAACGGCTATATGCTCAAAGTGACCCGCTAGGGATTCCGGGACGGACCTTTTGTCCCGTTTTCTTCGATTCAGCGTATTTTCTCGTCGGGTAGGTTAGGCCTGACAAGTGAATCGTATAGATAACCGATATTGGGACAAAAGGTTCGTCCCGGAATCCCGGAGTTTAAAGAGGAGAGGAGGAGAGGGAACGTTGGTAGAGGGTCCAGATTTTATCGTTTTCGACCGGACTACCGATAAGCAGGACCCGGTTGAGCGAATCGAGCAGGAAAGTTTGGAAAGCCGGTTCGGCAGGAAACTGGTTGATTTTTTGCATATCCCCCTGCGGATCGTATAGGAAGGGTAGCTGACAACGATTGGCACGTTGCAGGATTTCCAATTCGTCGTAATTGTGGACCCAGGCAACGAATAGGATGTCGACATCGTAGCCCAGACTATCGATTTCCTGTTTCAATAATTGCCATTCGGCCAGTTTCATCCGGCATTCCGTACAACCACTGGTGTCGATGTAATTCAGGATTTTATATTTGCGTTCCTGAAAATCCGGGAGGATGGTATCCCGCCCTTGTACTTTTACCAATAAGGGATCCGGAAAAATAACTTCTTTATTTTTCCATTCTTCAACGATTCGAGCTATTTCTTTCCGGCGTGAATGGCAACTACAGAGGAGTAATACCACCAGGCAAATACTAAAAAATTTTACCATAATCGATAGATGTTTTCTATTTATGAATGCAAAATTAGAAAAGTTTTGTCAATCGTGTTTAAATTTCCAATTTGAATTTGTAAATAATCATATTTTCGGTGTCGAGATCTGGTTTGCCATACGCATAGTAATAAGGGGCTGAATAACCGAATATCCGAAAGTTGTCGGGTACATTGAATTCTGCTACCAGGGTCTGATTTTTATAGGCTTGAACGGTTTCCCCGCAAGAAGGTTCTCCATGGTAAAAGTTTCTGAACAGGACTTTGGTTTCAGGGATGTATTTCAGGTAACGGTAAGAACCGAATTTTTTATAATCTTCCTTGTAATTGTTAGTGGCTTCTTCGAAAGTATTGGTTTCTCTGTAATCCGTATTCATCGGATGGCCGGCTAGGCCGAAAGATTGCAGGGTGTTGTTCTTAAAGTCCGTTTGATAGATCAGGGAGTCGATCTGGAAAGAATAAAATAAGGTATTTTCTGTATCGGTATCGAATAGAATCGACTTGAAATTAGGAATATAACGGTACTGTTTATAAATGGGAGAATGGGTACACATCATCCGTTCTACTTTGCCGGTACGGGGATCGATGAGTCCCAGGGTATAACTGTTTTCATAAAAATGAGCTGCCTGGCTGTTCGAACGGAAACCGTTGTAAGTAATACAGTCGGTAACGATAGCGATGGCCAGATAGTTTCCCAGTGGGCATAATCGACCGGTAAAGTGTTCAATTTCGTAAATTCCACTTTCGTCAGGACCTGGAGAAGCGAGCAGGATTTCGGGGGTTTTATCGTTTTGCCAGTCGATCCGTAACTGTTGTTTCCCTCCCCAACTTTGATCGAAAATATTCAAATGCCAGTCGTTTATAATTGCATAACCTCCTTGTGGGAGTGCGGTAATCTCATAGATCCCCTGTATTTCCTGCGGACCTCTTCCGTAGGATAGATGGGTACCCAAAAAACGCCCGTCCCGATCGTAGAGGAATAGGGTAGATTGTTCCCGGTCGGCAAAACAAAGGGTATCTCCCAGAAAAAGAAAACTCCCTAGTAGGGAAGTCATTTCGTTTTCATTACCGGCATCGATTCGTATGGTATCGAAATTGACGGAAGATATCGGATGAGCGGAACGTGACGAATAATGAGTAATTTGTGAATAATCGGTCTTATTCCGGGCTTCCGGGATGTTGCTTTTACAATTTATGAGGAAAACGAGGAGCAGACAGCTGTAGATAAAGACTTTTATCATGACGGATTAGGGTTTAAAAAAGTGATTGAAAAGGATGGTTCTGGCCGTTTTGGCTTTCATCAAATTGGCTGGGGTTATCGGTTGTTGCCTTGTCGTTACATACCATTTATTACTATTTTGCCGGTATTGTTGTTCCAGGGGCATATATTGTTCGAGTTCGTCGATAGAACGAGGTGTGGCTAAAATATTCGGGTGAAACCGGAAATATTCGGGTTCATAAGGAACAGGCGCAATTTCGGTCCATAAAGCCTGGACGAAAGTTTCCTTCGTTCGCAGGGGCTGAGGGACAGGAGTATAGGGTTCACATACCCATTTTTCTTTTTCTATTAACTGATTTCTGGCCGCAAAAGGACGGGAAGGTTTTTCGATAGATCCGATATGGCTCTCGACGCTGGGGGCATATTTCCAAATGCTTTCGCAGCTACATTCAGAAATATAAGCATGTCCTTCCGGGTCGTATTTAAATTCCAGTGAAGCTTTAGTCAGAAAAGGGGTATTCAGAAAATAATTGTGGAACAGCTTGTATAGCTGATAATCGAAATAATCCAGTTCCATGTGTTTCAATTTCAACGATTGCCGGTCGATTTGCAGAGTACCTTTCGATAAAGCTCTGTTTTTGTTCGGATATCCTTCAGGACGGGAAGAGAAAGAGAGGGTGTAATTACTGCTATCGATATCGGTTAATTTGAAAATGAAATTTTCGGGAGAAGAAAACAGGGGGCCATAAAGATACACCGAGCGCATCAGGTTGAATATTTTCTGGCTGGTTGCATTGTATTCCCGGTCATATGGGTCGCTGTAAAGGTACAGGCGTTTCAGGGTATCGCGTCTGTCGCTGGTGAGGTCGTAACTTAGGGCTCGGGTGGCTGGGATGAAACAATCCAGGTATTCGAGATCCCATTTATTTTTCCGGTAGTTGTCTCCACTGGTGATGAAAAGCCCGTATTCATGGCGTAGATTTACACAATGGCCTTTACATTCTACCGATTTATAGTAGGAGGCAGGGGCATAATACCGGACATATTCTTTTTTCGCCGGGTATTTTTTGTAAAGTTGTTTGTGAGTGAGAGCGAGAAGTCGAGGCAGTGGTTGTGCGAGGACTATTGCTTCGGGCAATTCGGTGATTTTTTCTTTTAACCGGACGTTCGGATGTTGTTTCACTTCTTGAAAAGGCAGGGCTTTCATCTCATATCCCAGGCATTGAAAAACGAGTTGTTGCCGAGCGGGGATATGGAGCCCCTTTATTTCTACCTCACCTTTTTCATTAGAGGCTCCGAGAAGATACGATTCGGGATATTGCAGGACTACGGCTCCGATGATGATCTGGCCTTTTTCGTCTGTAATCCGTAAAGTCAATGAATCTTGTTGGGCTGTTCCAGACTGACTCAACAATAAGAGAGGCAAAAGGTAATAAAAAATTTTTTTCATAGATTTTCAGTAATAGGCTATCAGAGTGGTAACCGATATTTGTTGACTGCATTTTCTTCAGAAGAACTTACGGTATAAAGTATATTGCTGTCTTCGTGGACATCTATACCATTGGTATAGTGATCGAGCAAAAATTTCCGGATCAGCTTACCGTCGAGGTCGTATACTAAAAACAAATTGCCACCATCAGGAGTAGGCTGCCCCTTCATCATTTTTTTGAGTTCTTCTTGGTGATCGGTGCCCGAGAATAAGGTGTAGATGGCTTTTTTCCCGACTTGTACATCCTGATAACCCTTGATTTTGCCGACAAGGAGTCCGTTTTTATCACTCAAAAAATCAGGTTCACCTCCTTTGCCGACAATGAACCGGGAAGAATCCGACGCCAGGTTATGGATTTCCAGTAATTCTCCGTTTTGGGTGACAAGGACTAATAGGTGATTGTCGGGATTATAGTCGAGATAAGAGTTCCATAGTGAGGCTGTCATCGTCGGGTAGGCTTTGTTTTTTGCGGTATTTCCCCACGGAATCTCGTATTTTTTGTTCAGCAGATGTCCACAAGTATCGATAAATGCAATCCGTTCCGGTCCGTCGAAATTGAGCAAGGCAAACCCTTGGTCCGTCCGGCAAAAATTCAGTATCGGAATGCCGGCTTGAGGGTAGTCGATTATCCGGGCAGGGGAAATGCGTTGTTGCATCAGACTGTCTTTCCGGAAGATCGAAAGGCGGGCCCGGCTAGTGTCGAAAACATAAATATGTTGCTCGTCCATACAAAATCCTCCTGTCGAAATATATTCTTCCGGCCCGCGGCCGTTCACGGCAAAGGAAGTGATGAATTGCAGCTCAGGATAAGAATAGAGATGATAGAACCGATCTCCTCCATGCAGGTCCCAAATACACATTATAGAATCCTGTACTTTTATTTTATATGGATATTTCATATATAGGTCACTGTTTTTTAACAAACATTCCGAAGTCAGGGGAACGATCTCCCCGTTATCTCCGGATGGGGGAGTGGGTTTACAGGAAATCAGGAGTCCTGGTAACAGCAGGAAAAGTAGAGTTTTATTCATATGCTTGATTTTATTCATTTGTAACCTGGTGGTCCATTTGATCCGGTCAAAAACCGAGATATCACATGTAGGACGGATGGACGAGCTGATTAGTTACAGCTTAAAATCAGATAATGAATAAAGTTTTAAAAAGGATTACAAGTTATATTAGTTAAGGGAGCCTGGTTTCGGTTTTGGGGGATTTTGGGAATAGGTGAAAAGACGTCGGCTACATTCATCTATGACCAGAAAAAATTCGGATTGGGGATAACAGTAACAATCTTCTTGGAGAGTTGCTGAGTTACTGAGTTAAAAGAGTTGCTGAGTTAAAAGAGTTACTGAGTTACTAAGTTTTTGAGTTTCTGAGTTTCTGAATTATTAAGTTATTGAGTTAGAAGAGTTAGAAGAGTTACAAGGCATTAGCTTAATAATTTAAATACAAAGCAAGATCATATTTGCAACACATTGTTAAAGTAAATATATGACTACAAACATTAGCCTATACACTCAGGGGTCACACCAATCCAATAACAAACTCTTTCAACTCAACAACTTTATAACTCAGCAACTCTTTTAACTCAGCAACTCAGCAACTCTATAACTCAGCAACTCAGCAACTCAGCAACTCAGCAACTCTTTTAACTCAGTAACTCTTTTAACTCAGCAACTCTACAACTCATTCAATCTTCACTTTTCCTCCCGGTAAAATAGCCTGTATACTATTGTCGTACATAGCTGAACAATAAATTGCCGGTAACATATATTCTCCGCGGAACGCTGCATTGCAACGGAAACGGAAAGTCTTAGACTGATTTTGTTCCAAGCTGAAATAGACATAAAAACGGTCGTCCCGGATATCGACATATTCTGCCTCTTTCCAGGCACTGGTGTTTCCGGTAAGACGGTCATTGATGATCTCGAAGCCGGAAGGTACCGGATAGTTTAAAGCCAGTTCCTGATAAGTACCGGTCAGGCCCGTGTTTTTGATTGTAATTTCGGTTGTAATGTCTTCCCCCTGTTGCAGCTGTTCGATGTTGAGCGGAGTACCTTTGTCATTATAATAACGCACATGCATCGACATTCCGGACATAACTTTTTCCTTGACTACTTCCAGAGGGGCGGAACTATTGATCTGACGGACAAAAAGTGAACCTTGACCGTTGTTCGTCACCGTAACCGAAGCTTTGTCACCCTGCAAAACGAGTTGTTTTTGCCAGATTGTCTTGTCGGTTTTGACGTTTTCGTTACCTGAATTTGTTTTTACTGTGATATCGATTCCTTTTTGGCTGCCCAGGTATTTTTGTACGAACTGGGCGGCTGCATAAAGAGCGAAAGAGGTTTCCTGGGTACTGTACCAATTGCCGGATCCCATGGCTTTAGAAATCTTCTCTAACATGCGGTAAGCATCTTGTTGCATGTTCAGGATGACCATCGATTGCAGAATCAGGGCATTGTCCCGGGTAGTAGAACCGAACGTTCCTCCCGTTTCCCGGTAAGGGGTGACTTCGAAGGACAGATCGCGTATCATTTTCGTAGCGATTTCCTGTTGATTACTTAAAGCATAAGCGGAGGCCAGCAGCCATTGTGAAACCGGACGTTGCAAGCGGGTCTCTTTCAGTCGGTTCATGGCTGCCAGATCGGGTTTACCGGCTAAAGCCAATACATACAAACGATAGGCTTGGTCTTGCTGTGACCACGGTTCTGTGCGGTTCCAGCTGTTAGCCACCTGACGCATATAGTTCGTGGCATGCTGTAACATCTGAATCGGGACTGCATAGCCTTGTTTTTGGGCATTTGCCAGGAAATTTACAGCATAAGAGGTAGCCCATTCCGAAATATACGGCTCTCCAGGCCAGTAAGCAAAGCCTCCTTCCGGGGTCTGATAACTTCTCAGACGGTTGATGACTTCTCTGACGTTATTTTCTGCCGTGATCTGTTGTGCCGGACTTAATGCCAGAAGCCAGGATAAAGCTAATTGCGGAAATGCCTGTGAAGTGATTTGCTCTGCACAGCCATGAGGGTAGCCGAGCAAGTAACTGAGGCGTTGTTCCAGGTTTAACGGTGGGATAGAGGATACCTCCAGGACAGAAAGCGGTTCGGCTCCTGTAATGCGGGTATCGAAAGAAACAGTCTCTCCTGCTTTAGCTTCTTTTTCTTCGATCTCCGTCATTCTCGGATTAGGGATACGTACCTGAACATCCTCGGTGACAATAGCTGTTTCATTGCCCGATGTCGCTTCTGTCCGAAGTGTCGACATCCCGGTTTGGCTATTGATCCGAGCCTTAAAATAGACAACTTGTTCTCCTTTTTTATCGAATTGGATGTGTTGTTCTTTTTCTCCTGTCAGGGTGATTTTGTCGTCGGTAGTCATCTTTACGGTGACTTCCCGGATATGATCTTTCAGGACAAAAACGGTAACCGGAATATCGATGATATCTCCCGGTGTGAACAGACGGGGAAGGGCAACCGATACCATGAGGGGTTTATTTACCGTACTGTTGACACTGGCTGCTCCATATTGTCCATTGGTAGCTGCAATGACCATCGTCCGTACTTCGCCGATATATTCCGGCATTTTGAAGGTGTGTTTTTGAGTAGCTCCGGCTTTCAAACTGAAAGGACCGTCGAATAAGACGACCGGTTTGAACCGGTTGGTCTTTTCGTCCTGTAAATCCTTCAAGGCTTCGTCGCCACCCACAGCAAAAGCTTTATCCAGACGGGCTCCATAAGCACCGTAGATATAGTCGTAGAAATCCCAGGTTTTTACGCCCAGGGCTTCCCGTGCATAGAAAGCAGCAAAGGGATCCGGAGTACGGAAAGTGGTCAGCGAAAGCAGTCCTTCGTCGACTATCGCAATGGTGTAATTCATCGCCTTGCCGTCTTTTTCAGAAACTTCCACGTTGAACTCTTTTCCCGGTCGGAGTTCCTGAGCCATTTTGATCTTCGGATTCAAATGGAGAGCCGGGTCTTCTACATGGATATTGACAACTCCATACATTCGGATCGGACGGTCGTTGTTCCGGTTGTTGTGAGGTTGAAGCAGAGTGACTGCAATGTATGTATTGGGACACATCTCGCTGGTGGCCTCCAACTCGAAGGTGGTGTTACCGGCAGAGGTATTGATCCGTTTCATGTTGCTGACGGTTTTCCCGTTTTCAAGGCTGACGATGGCTACACTACCTGTTGCTGAAGGAATTGTAACTTTTATCTTTTCGCCGACGCGGTAAGATTTTTTGTCGCTGTTCAGGTGTAAGGTGGTCGCTGCAGTTTGATCGGCGTTATCCGACCAGCTACCGAAATAGGCGATTAAACCGGAGGTATGCCCTGAAGGATCGGTGGCCCGGATAAAATAACGTCCATATTTCGGGATATGAAGATCCAACTGAAAACGACCGTCGGTGGCTTTGACTTTCTGGCTCAATACACTGCTACTATATTCCCGGTTGACATAAGATCCCAGGTTTTCATCTTCCGAATCCCACCACCAATGCCAGTCGAGTTTATATACTTCAATCTGAATGGTAGCATTTCCTGATTGTTTTCCTGTCGGGGTAATCGTAACGCCTTGTAATCGAACAGGTTGCTCGGTGGAGTACCAATTATCGTCGTTTTCAGGTAGACGTATTCCTACATATTCATCGTAAGGGGAATAGCGGATACTTTGTGAGCTGATACTGAAATCCCCGCCGTTTTCAAATACCCGGGTGGTGAAGACTGCATTTAATATTCCGGGAGCATCTTCGGTTTTGATCTTGTTCAGGCTGAATGAAAAATTTCCCTGCTGGTCGGTTTGCCCGTCGAATAGGGTTTCTGTCGAAGGTTCGAAATACCTGGATTTATCGGAAAAACGATAATCCGGAAATTCGGAGAAACCTGCATCGGCATGGTATAAACGTACCTCTGTGATCGCTTTTTGATTGGAAGTCGGTGCTCCGTTCAGCCATTTGGTCTTCACTTCTACAGGTTTCAGGGAAACACCGGTACCGATAATTTTATCGTTAGGAAATAACATTTGTATAGCCAGACGGTTCGGTTTCACTGTTTCGATGCGTAATGTCTGTTTGAAAGTCAGGCCACCGATACGGAAGAGGACATGCCAATAACCGGTTTGGTCTTCGGGTTCGGTTTTGAAGGTAAAACAATGGATATTATTGGGAGTAATCGCTCCTTTTAAAGTTTGGGTAATATGCCCGTTGGGATCGACCAGTTGTGCAACGATCGGGTGACCTTCCGGTAAGACACCGAGCTTGTCCTCCAGGATCAGGGATAAATAGATTTCATCTCCCGGACGCCATACCCCCCTTTCACCATAAATGAATCCTTTTACCCCCATTTGTACATGTTGTCCGCTGACGTCGAAGTTACTGAGGGATAGAGCACTGTTTTCTGCTAAACGCAACCAGGCTTTGTCTTTACCCTTCTGTGCCAGTACGATAAAGCCCGGAGATGCCGGTTTTAAATACGCGAATCCTTCTTTATCGGTCCTTGCCGAATCGATCTTTTGATTCTGATAATTGTAAAGACTGATGTTGCAGTTCGGAATCGCTTCAGCGGTACTGAGATCGGAAACGCATACGACATACTGATTGTCGGCTCCTTGTTTGGCCATAATTCCCAGTGAAGTATTGATGATATTGCGGGCTGCAAACCGATCACCGGTGTAGTAGGAGATATGACAAGGATTTTCGCGCTGTTCCCAGTCGAAACCGGATGGATAATAATATTCGCTGTAGTAGGAACCCGGGTTGTCCCAGTCCGTATCCCCATAATCCGAGTCGGGACTTTCATCGGCACAGGAAAGAATGGTATATGATTTCTTGAATTTCAGTCTGAAACGATAAATATTACCTTTCTCCAGATTGACCAGATCGCTTAAGTCGATGGTAAAGTCATTCCATTTATCGAGGTCGATATGGGGATGATCTTTTTTCAGATCGATTTTTTTCATAAATACCGGTCGGGCTGTACGGGTCAGTTCGCTGCGGTCGTCATAAGAATTTTCTTGCAGGAAAAAGTTCATGTTTTGGTCGAGCACCTGAATGATTTCAAGGTCGACGGCTTGCAGTCCGATAGCAGAAAAAGGAATGAGTACCTGATTGTTGCCCGGGACGATGATCCCCTTGCCGATGAGTTGTACTTGTGGTTTGGTGCTGGAGAGACGTACCGACCGGATATATTCGGTATGCAACGTATTACCGTTGGCACTGCGTATCCCGGCATGGATAGTCAGATTCGGTTGGTTATTTTCGATAGTGTTACCCGGATAAAGGTAAATGATGTTATCCGAGATTTTATAATTCAGGGTAGAGGCTCCTTCCAGGCTGAACAAACCTTTCAAATCCTGGTTCGGATCGATATTCTCCGACATATAGATACGGATTACCGGTGGTTCACTGTCACTGGCTTTGACATTCAACACCGTGAAATCATTCAGACCGGGGATGGAGATCTCGGTGCCGTCGGTTGCTTTAATGTCTTTACTGAATTTTAAATTCAGTGTTTTACTTTCTTTTTCTTTTAACAGATGGCGGATAGCGAAATAATGCCGGTTACCCTGATGATTCCATTCCGGTGTGACGGATTGACCGTTATAGGTGGCCGTCAGTTTTTGTTCCATTTCTGTCGGATCGGTTTCATCCGAACTTTGCAACATCCCCTGATATTGTAATTCATTTTCATGATCGGGTTCGCTGATCAGAACACCGGGTTCGAAAATCGTAACCAGCGGGACAATATCGAATTCAAAGTTGAATTTCTCATAAGGCTTGGGGACGTTACAAAGTGCTCCCAGATTGAACGTGACTTTGTATGTCGTACCGTTTTTGAAACGTTCTGCCGGAATGAATTCTATACTATGGTTATCTTTTAGAATCAATTCCCCTTTTATAGCCGGAGATATCCTGAATAAATCGGCCGGGAGGGTACTACCGGCCTGGAAACCTTTATCGGACGGTTGACCCAGATAGACCGAAAGGGAAGAAGAGGACTTGATGACTCCACTCGTATAACCGGTGATGTATTTACTGAAATCGGTTTTTTCTTTGTTTGTACAGCCTGTCAGCAATAGAACAGCCATAAAAAATAGTGCCGCTAGGTTCATCCTGTGTATCATGGCGCAAGGGTATTTGTTTATAACAGATTATTTTATACCTGAATATTACGTTTCCAGCCTGTTCCGGATACGTTTTTCAATTTATTGTCTAACAAAATTAGAGAATTATCTTACAAAGATACTGGGTGAAGGGGTTTATTTTTATATTTTTGTCAAAATAAATCAAAGTGCTCAGAGTATATAGATCATTGTAACCTTTAGGGGCAGGAGTCGTTAAAAATAGGAATTGATCTGAGCAAACTTTCGTAACAAAGAAAATTGCAAATATGAGAATAGCTGTTGTAGGAACCGGATATGTCGGACTTGTTTCCGGTACTTGTTTGGCAGAAACCGGAGTCACCGTTACCTGTGTAGACGTCGATGCTTCGAAGATCGATAAGCTGAATCAGGGAGGAATTCCGATTTACGAACCCGGTTTGGCTGAGCTGGTGATCAAAAACCGGGCCAACGAAAGGTTGTTCTTTACTACTTCTTTAAAAGAAGCCTTGGTAGATGCCGATGCTGTTTTTATTGCAGTAGGTACTCCCCCCGATGAGGATGGTAGTGCCGATTTGTCTTATGTTATAGGAGTGGCGCATGAGATCGGGTGTTTGATCGAGGAATATGTAGTGGTGGTGACCAAATCCACTGTACCGGTGGGGACGAACCGGAAAGTGAAATTGGCTGTTCAGGAAGAGCTGGATAAGCGGGGAGTAGAAGTAGTGTTCGATGTCGCTTCGAATCCTGAATTTTTAAAAGAAGGGGATGCGGTAAACGATTTTATGCGGCCTGACCGGGTGGTGATCGGTGTAGAATCGGCCCGGGCGGAAAAAGTGATGGAACGATTGTATCATGCTTTTGTCCTGAATAATACTCCCATTTATTTTATGGATATTCCCTCTGCGGAGATGACGAAATATGCTGCTAATTCGATGTTGGCTACCCGTATTTCTTTTATGAACGATATCGCTAATTTGTGTGAGATCGTCGGTGCTGATATCGAGGCGGTGAAAAAAGGGATCGGGAGCGATACCCGGATCGGTAAAAAATTCCTGAATGCAGGTTGTGGATATGGCGGGTCTTGTTTCCCGAAAGATGTGAAGGCCTTGATCCGTACCGGAGACGAATATGGTTATGGAATGGAATTGTTGAAAGCGGTAGAGCGGGTGAATGAGAGGCAAAAGACGGTTTTATTCGATAAGATTCAGAAACATTATGAAGGAAATGTAAAAGGAAAGCATTTCGGACTTTGGGGATTGTCGTTTAAGCCGGCAACCGATGATATGCGGGAGGCTCCTTCTCTGGTACTGATCGGCCAATTGCTGGAAGCGGGAGCGACCGTCAAAGCTTTCGATCCGGTTGCAATGGAAGAAGCCAAGCGCCGGCTGGGCGACCGTATCGGGGACGCTGCCAATATGTACGACGCTTTAACGGATGCCGATGCCATGATTATCGTGACCGAATGGCAGGAATTTAAAGTTCCGAAGTTTACTTTTATAGAGAAAGCCTTGAAAGAAAAAGTCATCTTCGATGGACGTAATATTTACAATCCTGAACAAATGAGAGAATTTGGATACACCTATTATGGGATAGGGAAAAATCGATAATATGCATATTCTTTTTATAGTAAATCCGATATCGGGGCTAGGCCTTGGGAAAGAATTGCCGGAGAAGATCCGTCGGATTCCGGAGTATGATTCTATTCCTTATGATATTGTATTTACCGAGTATGCAGGACATGCCCGTAAATTGGTCGAAGATGCCCGGCAAGAAGGAAAATATACTCATATTGTAGCGGTTGGGGGGGATGGTACAGTGAATGAGGTGGGAGGAGCTTTGTGTGGTAGTGATGTTGCTTTTGGGGTCGTTTCTCTGGGGAGTGGCAATGGTTTTGCCCGGCATTTGGGTTATTCGGTTTTTATGACCAAGGCATTGAAACAGGTACTGACCGATCAATTCGCTCAAATCGATGTGTTGGAGATGAATGGCAAGTATTCGCTGAATGTCAGTGGGGTAGGATTCGATGCCGAGGTGGCCCATGAATTTAACCATTTGAAATTGAGGGGAGTATTTTCTTATATTTATGCGGCTATTAAACTATGGTTCCGTTATCCGGAAAAGAAATACAAGATCACCGGCAACGGCAAAGTCATGAAGGTAAATTGTTTTATCCTTAGCTTTGCCAATAGTTCCCAATACGGCAACAATGCCTATATCGCCCCTCATGCTTCGGTGCGGGACGGTTTGATGGATATCTGCATCCTGAAACGGCCGGCTTTCTTCGAGATCCTGTGGTTTTTACTTTTCTTCATCAATTCGAAACTGTACAAATTGTCCTATTATAAGGAAATTCAGTGCGAGGAAGCTATCGTAGAAGGCGATATCGAGCGTGTACATATCGACGGGGATGCCTATATCATGCATTCGCCGATTCACCTGAAAATGCATAAGGGCATACTGAAAGTTGTCGTTCCCAAGAAAATAGACTGATTTATTGGGAGTCTATTCCAAGTTCTTTCGCTACTTTGAACATATATTCCCGGGCTTCTTCGTAATTGTTACCGATAATTCCATCCAATATCGCCTCTTTAATTGCATTTTTGATATCCCCGATAGTTTTACAGGGAGGCAGATGGAAAGTGGCGATGATTTCTTCACCGCTGATGGGGGGCTGGAAATTCCGGATCGAATCTTTTTCTTCCACCTCTTTGAGTTTGCGGCGTACCGTCTTGAAATTTTCGAGAAAACGCTTTACTTTCTCTTCGTTTTTTGAGGTGATATCGGCTTCGGCCAGGGTCATCAGGTCGTCGATATCGTCGCCGGCATCGAACAATAACCGCCGTACCGCCGAGTCGGTCACGGTTTCTTCCGACAAAACGATAGGACGCATGTGCAGGTTGACCAGTTTCTGTACATACTTCATTTTTTCGTTTTGAGGGAGTTTTAAACGGTTGAATATTTTACCGACCAGGCGTTCACCCACGTGATTATGCCCATAAAAGGTCCACCCCTGTCCCTGAATGTATTTTTTAGTCGCCGGTTTACCGATATCGTGCAACAGAGCGGCCCAGCGTAACCACAAGTCCTGACTGTACAGCGATAAGGTGTCCAGGACGGTCAGTGTATGATAGAAATTATCTTTGTGTTTGACTCCCTGTACACGGTCTACACCTTTAAGCGCGGTCAGTTCCGGGAAGAAGATTTCCAATAATCCGGCTTCGTCCAATAAACGGATACCCCGGGATGGTTCGGGGGAAAGCATGATTTTATTGAATTCATCCATAATCCGCTCCATCGATACGATCGGAAGACGGTGACGGTATTCGGCTATGGCCTGGAAGGTATTTTCCTCGATTTGAAAATTCAATTGTGAAGCAAAACGAATGGCTCGCATCATGCGTAGGGGATCGTCCGAGAAGGTGAGGCCTGGGTCCAGGGGTGTTTTGATCAGGCGTTCCTCCAGATGCTGCAAGCCTCCGAAAGGATCGATCAAAACTCCGTAATTCTCCTGATTCAAGGAGATAGCCAGTGCATTGATCGTAAAATCGCGGCGTTTTTGGTCGTCGTCGATCGTTCCTTCTTCGACGATGGGTTTACGTGAATTAGCCCGGTAGGACTCTTTGCGGGCTCCGACAAACTCGATCTCCATACCTTTATACCGGAACATGGCAGTACCGAAGTTTTTAAATACCGATACCCGCAGATTACCTAACCGCCGGGCAGCAGTTTCGGCCAGCTCGATACCACTGCCGTGAACGACAATGTCGATATCTTGGGAAGGACGCTGTAATAACAGGTCACGGACATAGCCACCGATGACATAGGCTTCTATGCCTTTTTCGGCGGCTATCCCGGAAAGTATTTTAAAAATCGGATGCTTCAACGGTAATTGCATGTCGTCTGAATAATTTATGCCTGCAAAAATATTAAATTTATTCTTTTGCCGGGTATAAAAAATGAGCGGTATAAAATAAATACCACTCACTTTATACGGTTATAAATTTGCCGGATTTTATACGATCCCGGAGAATCCCATAAAGGCCATGGCCAGCAGGCCGGCTGTAATCAATGCGATAGGGGAACCTTTCATCCCTTTGGGGATGGCAACCAGTTCGAGGTGTTCACGGATACCGGCAAAAATCGTCAGGGCCAATCCGAAACCGATCGCTGTAGAGGCTGCGAATACCAAAGACTCGAGTAAGTTGAAATCTTTTTGGATCACCATAATGGCAACTCCCAGTACAGCACAGTTGGTGGTGATCAAGGGCAGGAACACACCTAATGCCTGATAAAGCGAAGGACTGACCTTTTTCAATATGATTTCTACCATTTGTACCAAGGCTGCAATGATCAGAATAAAAGTAATGGTTTGCATAAAACCGATTCCGAACGGATCCAGGATAGTCTTTTGGACGATAAAAGTAACCAGGGTGGCCAGGATCATCACGAAGGTTACGGCTCCGGTCATCCCTAAAGCCGTAGAGACCTTTTTAGATACGCCCAGGAACGGACAGATTCCTAAAAATTGTGCCAGTACGATGTTATTGACAAAGACCGCAGCGATAAATATTAAGATATATTCCATAATTCGATTGTTTTTGATTTATGATTTCAGCTTTGCGATAGAAATGAAACAGGAATCGTAAGCCGTAAATCTAAAATCTGAAATTTAATTTGTTTTTCTGATCCGGTTTACGATAGCGATCAAATAACCCAATGCCAGGAATGCTCCCGGGGCCAGGACGAAGATCAGCATTCCGTAATTCTCGTTGAAGATCGGGAAATTGAATGCTTTACCACTTCCCAGTATTTCACGGATCGTTCCTAAAAGCGTCAGGCTCAGTGTAAAGCCCAGTCCCATGCCCAAGCCGTCGAGCATGGAAGGAATCGCTTTATTTTTAGAAGCAAAAGCTTCTGCACGTCCCAATACGATACAGTTCACTACGATCAAAGGAATAAACAAACCCAATGATTCATGCAGTGAAGGCAGATAAGCGGCCATACACATATCCACTACAGTTACGAAAGCTGCAATGATGACAATAAAGGAAGGAATACGGATCTTGTCCGGAATGATATTGGTAACCAGTGAGATCACCAGATTGGACATCACCAGTACAAATGCCGTAGCCAGCCCCATTCCCATGCCGTTGATAGCCGAAGTGGTCACCCCTAAGGTCGGACACATACCCAATAAAAGCGCAAAAGTCGGATTTTCTTTGAATATGCCGTTGGTTAAGACTTTTAAATTATTCATAGAATTGGAATTTTTGTTTTGAATTTACGATTTTAGATTCATCGTAAATCTGAAATCATAAATTATTTTGTTTGTTGTGTTGCTCCGGAAGCTGCATCCGCATTGCCTGCCAACCCGGC
>OGRG01001046.1_pt1 | contig 21232 bp, 19 predicted proteins | sample 1553501 | NCBI WGS metagenome assembly OGRG01 (sample SAMEA2580018, study PRJEB22360) | human gut metagenome | biome: human gut; feature: human-associated habitat; material: faeces | place: Denmark | collected 2008/2010 | reverse complement strand
GAAGCCATAATTGCTGTAAAAAGATTGACAATCAACCAAGGAATACGGTTTTTAAAAGATTCTACAAGTGTTGAATCTAAACGTTCTTCAGAACCAACACCTCCTAATAAGTTCATATCTTCTGTTGTTTCTTCTTCGATGACATCCATAACATCATCGATATCAATAACACCTAATAAATGATGTTGTTCATCTATAACAGGCATCAAAATATATCCATATTTACTAAAAGTCTTCGCAACTTCTTCTTGGTCTTCATAATAATAAACAGCTTTAACATTTTGATTTGTAATCTCGAGCATTTGTGTATCAAAGGTACTTGTAACGATATCACCTAAAGAAACAACCCCCTTTAATACATTATCTTTATCTACAACATAAAGATAATGTCTAGGTTCTTCTTCCGTTGTTTGCAAAAATAACAATGTTTCTTTGACTGTATTATTTGCATGAATATCTAAATATTCAGTTGTCATGATTCCCCCAGCAGTTTCTGGGTTATATTGTAATAACTGTTTGACATCTTCTTTATCGTCATCTTCCAATAACTCTAAAAAAGCATTTTTTTCATCTTCATCTTCGATTGATCCGATAACATCCGTAATAACGTCATGACTTACTTCATCTAAGATTTGTTTTTGTTTGTATTTTGAAAATAAATTCAACCATTCTAAGATAAGTTCTTCATCATCTTCTTCATTTCCTGAACCTGTGAGAGGAACTCTTTTTGTTGGATCGATCCCGTCAACGGCTGTAACAAGCCCTGTGCCCTCGCCAATAGAAGCACCCAGTACTCTGAACTTTGTAATGTCGATAGGCTCGATAGAGGTCTCAACAGGCTTTTCAAGCTGTGGTATCCACTCGTATGGTACACGATAAGCTCTGTAGATCATGTTGCTTTTGAATGTTCCAGCAAAATTCTTGAAATAAGGGTTTACAAATTCCCAAACTATTTCATGGTCAGGTGTGACCTCAAGAAGATGTCCATCTGAACCTTCCGTAATAAGAGTGTTTCCGTTCGGAAGTCGCTGTGCAGAGCTGATGTATGAGCTATAGAACTTAGAAGCGTCAGTAAAAAGCAGATTTCCTGCTTCAAGGGGAGTGTACTGCCATGTTATTTCAAGTGTAACAGGATTGAATTGAAGAACTCTTGAGTAATCTCTGTGTGCATTGTTCACGCCTGTGAGGGAAGCAGGGTTAGGTGTGCCGTAGCCACCCTCGCCACCGTTATCGAATACCAACAGGTCGCCCTCTCCAGGAAGTCCCTTTGGTATCATGTGCAGGTGGTGCTGACCAATTATCCAGCCAAGCTTCTTTGTGGCTTCGCTTTCGTTGAAGTTAGGACCTACACGCCATACTATCTTACCTGTTGATTTCTCGATAATTCCGAGTATGTTTGAATTTCTTGCGTCAAATATGATATTGTCTGGGTGGAAGCGTTTGTCACCTGCGTCATACCACTTATTTTCGCCAAGGGTAGAGAAGTTGTTTATGTGCATCCAATCTCCACCTGCCTCACCGTGAAGACCAGGGTTTCTGAACAATGCGTTCTTTGCGGCCTCGTCAAAGCCAAGCTCATCAAAGTGGTCGCTTGCACGCCAGCTCCAAATTATATTGCCTTCCCAATCCACTTCGATGATCTTATCGTCGATAAGTCTTTTGTCTGAAATATCGTGGTTGTAGAGGTTCTCGTGAGTAAGGATAAGTGTATTGCCACTGTCTGTCTTTGGCTCACCATTTGGATAATAGTAACCCACAGTGCTGCCCTCACGCTGAAAATCATGGTGCTGTCTAGCCATATAGACCGGTTCTTTACCCGGGTCGGCAACAAGTTCAGTTTTGTCGAATTTCCATACGATATGACCGTCCCAGTCTACCTGAACAAGATCAAGTTGATCCTGATATGCATATTTACCTCCTCTTGCTCCTGTTGTGCCCATTACATATCCGCCTGGGAGTATTTTGTTAGGAAATCCTCCCAGTCCAGCCCAAAGCTTTACTTCATTGCCATTCATATCTATGAGCAGAGCACCTTTAGCGGACGGGAAGATCGTATAGCCGCTGTAGGCTTTTTCTTTGTTATATATTGTAACTCCTGTTGGATAAATGCTTGGATAACCCATGTCTGATTCCTCCTTGTTTATTTGTCTGCCTTTGTCAGGTCTGCCGTAACGTTATCTGGAAATGCTTTTTTTGCTGCATCTGGATAATAAAATTTTCTTATGTTGTAACTGTTTGGATATTTACCATTCTCATACGCCCACTTATTTATTTCATCAAGATGAAATGCAGCTTCCTCAGAAAGTCCCAGTTTAATACTGTACTGTTCCCAGTTTGTTTTGAAATCATCTGGTTCGATTCCATATTTCTTTGATATTTTTTCAGCTGACTCATCTAAGTTGTCATTTATGTATTTAACGCTTTCATCAAGTGCTTTAAGATAGTTCGTAAGAGTTTCAGTATTGTTCTTTGCAAAGTCGCTTGATGTTATAAGATAAGCAGATACGTTTATCCCTATATCTTTTGCAGATGCGACCTGAGTCCAGCCCTCTGCTTCATATTTTTTTATAGCTGAGCCTGTAACGATAGCGGCTGATGCCTCACCGTTATGTGCAACTGCTATTTGAGTTGATATGGAATCTGTGTTGACGTTTTTCTGCTTTGACGGGTCAAGTCCTAAATAAGTCTGAGCCTGCCAGTTGAAGTATTCTGAAACTGTTCCAATAGAAGTTATCCATCCTTCACTTTCATCTAAAGCATCAAGATCATCTTTGTATTTTGGTGCAACAAAAAGACCACCGTTATATGAAACGCTAGAACTTAGATCTGAAAAAATCACAAGATTGGTGTTATCGAGAGTATTTCCAATTCTGTTTACAGCAGCAAAATCTGCAAGCAGTCCTGTATCTGCTGTGCCTGTTGCAATAGCGTCAACTGTGTTAATGCCGGCAGCGTATTCTGATGTTTCGAGAGATATACCGTATTTCTCAAATATTCCTTGCTCCATACCGATATAGTCGGCATACTGATCTGGCTGACCTGTCATGTTCGCAACTCTCAAAACGCTAAGTTCTTTACCGTCTTTGGTAACCTTCTTTGCGGTTTTTCCGCTTGATGAACTACCGCATGATGCAAGAAGAGTTGCTGTCAATGCTGTCGATACTATTATTGCGATTATCTTTTTTATGTTCATTTTTAAATCTCTCCTGTTAAATTAATTATTTTACGTCAAAGTGTTTAAGTTTTTTCTTGCCAATAAACTGTAGGATCCTGTCAGCAGCAAAGCCAATCACAGCAAGTGTGACGATTCCTGCAAAAGCCCAGCTTGTTTTGTAATAAAGCTTCGAGCTGTTTATAAGATAACCAAGGCCATCACTGCCGACCAGCATTTCAGCTGCCACAACACAGATGATAGCTGAGCTAAGTCCTAGTCTTATTCCAGTGTAGATATTAGATACCGCTGATGGTACAACTACTGTGAAAAAAACTCTTGCTTTTTTTGCCCCCATGCAGGAAGCTGCTTCCACGAGCTGCTTATCAGTTGAAGCCACACCCGCTATAGTGTTTACGAACATAGGGAAGAATGATGCGTAGAAAATAAGTGCTACTTTTGATTCTTCGCCTACTCCGAACCACATTAGAAAGAGTGTCGTCAATGCAATAGCAGGCACAAATCTGAAAAAGCTAAGTATAGGTTCAACGAGCCAGCGTACAGGTCTGAAATTTCCTACAATAAGACCCATAGGAACAGCAAAAATTATTGAAAGTAGCCAGCCTTTTATTACTCTTCCGACGCTTGCAACAATGTCACTCCAAAGAGTTCCGTCTTTGATAAGTTCCTTCATGCTGTCAATCGTTTCCTTTGGGCTTGGAAGAAAATATTCATCATATTTCAAAGATCCTATTCCCCAAAGGGCAATTATTGCTACCCATGATATGATGCCACATTTTAGTATCTTCTGTATAGCAGAGGACTTTGTTTTATTATTTTCCATCTTTAATGTCCTCCTTATTAAATATAGTACAGCTCTGAGTCATCAAGAGCTTTGTTTACGAGAATATTTGTAGTGTTTTCATCAATAGTGTAAAGCTTCTTTATGAGTACTTTTACCTTATCGCCTTTTTTTAAGCGGGAAGCATTAAGTGGATATCTTCCCGTTATTGAGATATTGTCGATCAGAGCTCTTACTTCAAAAGAGTTACCTCTGAATGATACATCTTCTACAACTGCGTCTTCCATAGAGCTTTCAAATGGGTGGTATTCACTGTCTTCAAATTTATTTATTTCAATAAATTCCGGTCGGATTATAGCTGAGGCATTATTTTCTGTAACTTCAAAACCCTTTAGTTTGCTGTAATCCTCGATAATAGCGGACTGACCGATAAACTGAGCAACAAAAGGAGTTTTAGGTTCAAGGTATATCTCAACTGGATTGCCTATCTGCTCAACTCTGCCTTTGTTTGTGATAACAATTTCGTCTGCGACCTCTATTGCTTCGTCCTGATCGTGTGTAACGAAAATGCTTGTTATGCCTATTTTATCAATAGTATCACGAAGCCATGTTCTCAGTTCTTTTCTTACCTTTGCGTCGATAGCTGCAAAAGGTTCGTCAAGTAGAAGGAGTTCAGGCTGAGGTGCTAGTGCTCTTGCAAGAGCGATACGCTGCCTTTGACCTCCGCTGAGCTGGTCAGGATAACGCTTGCCAACGTCAGGCAAGCCAACAAGTTCAAGAAGCTCAGCCACACGTTGTTTGATAAACTTCTTATCTTTTTTCTTAACCTTCAGACCATAAGCTATATTATCGTAAACTGTCATAAAAGGGAAGAGCGCATAGCTTTGAAAAACAAATCCGATACCTCTTTCATTTGATGGAAGTTTGTTGACATTTTTACCATCTATAATAATATCACCGCTATCCTGTTTTTCCAAACCTGCAAGCATACGCAGGATAGTTGTTTTACCACTGCCGCTCGGTCCAAGCAGACCGATAAGCTTTCCCTTTTCAATACCAAAACTTACGTTATCCGAAGCTTTAAAATCGCCAAAGCTTTTATTAATGTTTTTTAATTCTATATACATAGCTGACAACTCCAATTAAGATATATTGCTGTGATAGTTCCAGTGTCAACATCGCTGCATTCGCTTATTGATCTTTGACAATTTAAGCTCCTCACTTTCAATTCATATCAAGTCGATATGATTAGTATGCTTTTATTATACATGATTTTATGGAAATGTCAATAGTTATAAATGATTTTTGTGAAATCATACATATATGATAGGAATACTTTATTATTGTTGTACATTTTATTCATAACTAACATATATGAGAAATATGATATACAGAAATGTTTGATAATACTCTTGACAAAGTACGTAAATAGTGATATAATCACTATATTCATAGTAAAGCTATATGAATAATATAATATATATTGGAGGAAATAAAAAAATGCTTACAGAACTGACAAACCAGAATTACAACGAGCTGATATCAGCAGACAAACCGCTTGTTATAGAATTTTACTCACCTACCTGTGTTCACTGTAAAAGAACAGAGGCAGGGCTTAACGAAGCTGCAGAAGAGCTTGGAGAAACCGCTATCATAGCTAAGTGTGATATCACCTCTCAGCCAGATCTTGCGAAGAGATATGACGTTACAGCACTGCCAACACTCCTTTTTATAAAGAACGGTGATATCAAAAACAAGCTTGAGGGTTTTACACACAAGCTGATAATTCTTGACAATATTAAGAGATTATAAAAAATCAGTCCGATGTTTTGAGCATCGGGCATTTTTTTGAGCAAAAGGTCTTGACAAAGTAGGGAGTTTATGATAAAATAATAATGTTGTTTTGTATGCGGGTGTGGCGGAATTGGCAGACGCGATAGATTTAGGTTCTATTGGCAACACCGTGCAGGTTCAAGTCCTGTCACCCGCACCATATTGGTGAGACTAAATGGATGCTCACCCTTAAAAGCCCGTATTTACGGGCTTTTTTCATGCTTTTCAGCTGAAAAATTCAAGGTAAAAACCATGGATGCTTTTTCATGATTTTCACCGACCGGAAGGGTTCGAACCCTCGACAAATGAATATTGTCAAATAAAACGGCAAGCTTTGAGCAGATTTCGCTCCCGGCTTGCCGTTTTTTTATAAAAAAACATTCACAAAGTTTAGAAGGCTTTTTTGTCAAATATCACGAAATGTGATAAACGACAAAGCGGTCTTTTTTTATTTCAAAGAAGGCTTGATAACAAATATACTATAAAAAGGGAATCTAAAACGACTGGAGGTGATCAAGTAAAAAATGAACAGCAGTCAGACCGAGGACATGACCGAAGAACCCGATATGGGAATGACGATGTGAGGTGTAATATGATTTACAACGAAAAGAAAGTAGAAACGCTTAGACAGAGATATCCCGAAGGAACTCGGATATGCCTTGACAGTATGGATAACGATCCCCGTCCGATTCCACCAGGTACTAAAGGCATAGTTCAATTTGTGGACGATGCGGGTACTCTGCACTGTAAATTTGATAACGGAAGAACGCTTGGCGTTATCCCCGATGTGGATAAGTTTCATAAAATCGAACAGGAACAGGCTATGGCGGATGAGCAGGAAAAATCTGAAGAAATCACAGAAACTGAGGGTTTTGAAGAATCCGATGAAATGGAAATGTCAATGTAACGGTTAAGTTTTGAAAAAGACTTAGCCGTTTTTTTATTACACAAACAAGAAAGGATCGGTGATAAATGATAAAGTATTTCGATATCTTTGCAGGCATCGGCGGATTCCGCTCAGGACTTGAAAAAGCAGGAGGCTTTGAGTGCGTCGGGTACTGCGAGATTGACCGATATGCTAAAAAAGCATACGAAACAATGTACGATACGGAAGGCGAGGTGTATTACGATGACGCAAGAAAAATCAACCCAAACGAGTTACCCGATTTCGACCTTATATGCGGAGGCTTCCCTTGCCAAAGCTTTTCAATCGCTGGAAAAAGGGGCGGATTTGACGACGCAAGAGGAACTCTGTTCTTTGAAATTGCCAGAATCGCTGCCGTTAAAAAACCTAAATATCTGCTGCTTGAGAACGTACCCGGATTGTTATCGCATGACTCAGGCAGGACGTTTGCGACCATCCTTGGTTCGCTGGACGAATTGGGGTACGATGTCGCATGGCAGGTGCTTAACAGCGCAAATTTTAGAGTCGCCCAATCCCGAAAAAGAGTGTTCATTATCGGATTTCTTAGAGAAAAATGCGCCGGAAAAGTATTGTCTTTCACGGACGCAAATCCAAAAACTCTTGTACAACGCATACCCGGACGAGAGGGCTGCAGAGTGTACTCAGCCGACGGACTGAGCATAACGCTTACGGGAACGGCAGGAGGCTTCGGAGGAAAGACAGGACTTTACGAGATCATAGGACTTCCGATCAAGGTCAAAACCAAGTCGGGCTATCAGTTAGCATTGCCCGGCGACAGTATTGATCTCGCCTACCCTAACATTAATTCAAGACGAGGACGTGTAGGTCACGATGTAGCACACACGCTGACAACAAGCTGTAATCAGGGATATTACGCTATGTGTATCGATATGAATCCCGAACCGAAAGTTACAGAGCTTGCGAGGTGCATAACGTCAAGGCAGGACAGCGGTATAGGTCACCATAAAGGAGAAAAGTCGGGGGTGATCGTGATTAGCGATCCGATTGCGGTGCTTACTCCCGAAAAGGAGAAAGTTCGTCAGCAAGGGCGAAGATTTAAACTTCCAAACGAGCCGATGTTTACGATAACTGTCACCGATAAACACGGGGTGATCTACTGCGGATATATCCGCAGGCTCATGCCTTTGGAATGCTGGCGTTTGCAGGGGTTTACAGACGAGCAGTTCAACAAGGTGGCGGCAACGGGAATGTCAGACGCACAGCTTTACAAGCAGGCAGGAAATGCCGTGACTACGAATGTTATCGAGGCTCTTGCAAGGTTTATTTTAGAAATTGACAAGGAGAATGCAAATGAATAATATGATAAAGATATTTGAAAGTAAAGAATTTGGAAAAGTGAGAACTGTGGTACGAAACGGAGAAACTTGGTGGATATTAAAAGATATCTGCCGAGTGCTTGAAATGAAAGCAAACAGTGCCGGAGAGGTCGTCAAAAGACTTGATAAAGATGAGTACGATTCAATCGGACTCACCGATTCGCTCGGAAGAAAACAGAAAGCATATGTCGTAAGCGAATCAGGTTTGTATTCAATTCTTGTAAGGTCTGATAAACCTAAAGCAAAGCCTTTTCGTAAATGGATCACGACCGAAGTACTCCCAACTATCCGTCGCACAGGCGGTTACGTCGGCAACGAAGAAATGTTCATAGAAAACTATCTCCCGTTCCTTGACGAACCGTATCAGAATCTTTTCCGCTTGCAGATGATGGCGATAAATCAGCTGAACGAGCGTATCCGCCACGATCAGCCGCTGGTGGAGTTTGCGAATCAGGTGTCAAACACCAATAATCTTATCGACATGAACGTTATGGCAAAGCTTGCAAGAGCCGAAAATATCCCTGTCGGCAGGAACAAGCTTTACGGCTGGCTGAAAAGAAAGGGAGTTCTTATGGCGAATAATCTCCCCTATCAGACTTTTATCGATCGCGGATATTTTTCCGTAAAGGAGTCGGTGTTTGAAACTGCGACTATGACCAAGACCTATCAGCAGACGTTTGTGACAGGAAAAGGGCAAAGATTTGTGATCACTCTGCTGAGAAAATATTATGGGAAGGAGGTTTTGCAATAATGGAGATAATAAGTGTTTCTTTACACGATCTGAGAAAAATGAATGACAGCGATGGGCTTGTTTTACAAGGCTGCGGCGGCGACCTTAAAGAATGGGTTGACGGTATAAACGATATGCTGACGGAAAGCGGAATATTGCAGAACGAAAGTTGATTTGAAAAAGCATATACTTTTAAAAATGAAAATCTTACCTGTCTGCTGTTTCCGTTTGATGACGTTCAGCTTGATATCGGTAAGCTTGCAATGTGGAGATTGCAGACTCACGAGCTGTTCGGCGGTACATGGCTTTCCGATTATGTTCCGAACAGACTTGGCGGTTTTGTTCTGTGTGAGGAAGAATGTGACGAAAGCGAAGAAATGGGAATGGAGATGATGTAATGGCGTATTTATTCATAGGAATGATAATCGGAGGGATTATCGGACTGACGGTCGGCAGCCTAGCAGTGGCTTTCAGATTGGCAGAAAAAGAAATCACAAGACTTAAAAGGGAGATAAATTCAAATGAGAAAAGCTAAAGCAAAAGCAGATTTTAAGTTTGCAATGGGCAGTATTCCTGCAATGCTCAGGGTGACAAAGCCCGTGCTTTCGGAAATGCAGTACAAGGAACTGTGCAACGAGGTCAATAAAGCCAACGGATATCTTGAACAGAAACGCATCATATTCAGCTATGTCGATCCAATAATCAAGGGCTGAAGTAACCACAATTAAATAACCACTAAGGTCGTTTTGCCAATGACAGAAAACTTCTGTTTTTAGCAAAGCGACTTTTTTTCTGTCATTGGCTTTAAACGGCAGAAAGGAGTTTCATGAACAGTTTTATGTCATGGGTAGGCGGAAAGAAAGCGTTGCGTGACGCCGTGCTTGCTCGCTTTCCTCCATATTATGAACGGTATATCGAGGTTTTCGGCGGTGCAGGCTGGGTGCTTTTTCGCAAGCCGCCCGGTATGGATTTTGAGGTGTACAACGATTTTAACGGAAATCTTGCAAATCTTTATCGCTGTGTCAGGGACAAGCCGAACAAGCTGAAATACAAGCTTCGTTATGTCCTCGATTCTCGTGAAGATTTCGACTGGATTGCTAGTCTTCACAAACGAGGTCTGTTCAGCAGATTTCGTGATGTTGACAGGGCGGCAAAGTTTTATCAGCTTATCCGTTACAGCTACGCAAGCGGACTTGACAGCTTTGCAAGTCAGCCGCATTCAATATGGTTGGATTTCCCGATGATAGACTTGGCAGCAAGGAGATTGCAGAAGGTAGTAGTTGAGAATAAAGACTTTGAAAAACTGATACGGCAGTACGACCGCCCTGTCAGCTTTTTTTATTGCGATCCACCGTACTTTGCAACCGAAAACTACTACAAAGACGTTGGTTTTAAAACCAAGGATCATATTAGGCTCAGGGATTCGCTAATGGATATCAAGGGCAAGTTTCTTGTTTCCTACAATGACTGTCCAGAAATCCGTGAGATATGGGATAAGCCTAATATTCACATTGAGGAGATCAGCAGACTGAATAATCTGGCGCAGAGATACGACGGCGGCTGTCAGTATGCGGAGCTGCTCATATCCAATTACGATACAAGCGAGAGATTACAGGCGGTTCGCCAGCTTTCGCTGTTTGACGATGAAACAGACAATTTGGAGGTATAATTTTATGAGAAAGATTATTTTTGCACAGGTACTCACGACCAACGGAACTACCGTATTTTCGGGGCTTTTTGATGAAAACGGCGATCCCGTAAGCATAGAAACGGAGTGTGATGATAGCGGAGTGACGCTTACGATATGGCGCAATGCTCCTGAAAGAGAACGTCCCGACTGCGGAATCTCGGAGGAAGAAATAGAGAGGACTTGCGCTATGTACGATGATTGTGGAGATTGTCCGCTGTGGGATTATTGCAATGAAGATGAGGAGGTTGTATCATGAGTTATCTTTATAGACATTCTTTTGAAAACGCTGAACAAAGCGGAGAGATCGAGGCATACCGTGAAAGTCAGAAAGAAAATATCCGATGTAAAAATGCGATAGAAAAAGCTATTGCGGATAATTTTGACGGCTATTATTTAAGCGATACAGCGGTCAGGACAGCGCTTGCCGATTTCGGTTATGACCGCACAATGTGGGTGCTGGCGGTAAGTATTCTGAATAAGAATGATGACGGACGTTTCTCACATGAAAATAAGGAGTGGGCAAGGTCTGTTATCCCCCCATATATTTCCCAAAAAGAAATGCGGGAATATTGCGTTGATTCTCATCCTGCCGTGCTTAACGGCTTTATCGATGAGGTCAGAAAGGAATATAGCAAGCTCGGACTTGTGGGAGAAAAGCAGTGCGTTCACTCCGATAAGCCGCAGGACTACGAAAGAAAGCTGTTGATCCTTAAGCCGGAAATTCTTAATGAGCAGTTCAAGAGCCCCATAAATCAGTATTTCTACGCAACGGGAGGTTTTGGCTGCGATCCCGAAAAATCGGGCAGAAAGGTGTTCGGGCAGTTTCTTGCGGACGGCGAGAAGGCGCATTTTTACCGTGAGGATTTCTGCGGAGTTGCGGACTATGATCAGATTCCAAAATGGGCAGTTGAACGGCTTGCGCAGATAGAAGCTCCGCAGATGAAAATACGCATATTTCAGATCGATCACGACAAGGACAGTAACAAGCTTGCTTTTATGAATTATGATTACGCACAGGCACACGGCGGCGTGGATTCGTCCATATACCGTCAGATCTACGGCGGTACGGTAAACTGCAAAAGCCTTGAAAGCGTTTTTGCCCTCTGCAATTCGGACAAAACACCTCCCGGATATTACGGCGAGTCGATGTCCGTTTCTAATGTTATAGAGGTCTGTGAGGGCAAAAATAAAGGTTTTTACTTCTGCAACAGCGTTGGATTTAAGCCTATTGACTTTGATATTACTCGGACAGACCATAATGATATGATGAAAATTCTTGTAGTGGAGAACGGCAAAACACCATATAAAGCGGAAATTCGGCACGATATCCATGCTATGCAGTCTGTGGTCGAAGGCTGTATCGAGCCGATATATTTCGAACCAAAGCAGGACGCTCTTGTCTGGTGCAACGACGAGTTTCTGCTGAATAATTCCGAACCAAACAGAATGGTTGGAGATTGTCTCGTTCACGGTACTTTTTATGTGTCGGGAAACTGCAAAAACGAATACGGCGAATGGGACAGCTGTTCGCTTACCGACGAGCAGATCGAGAAATATTCTGAAATATTTGAAACTCCCGTTATTGTATTTGAGCAAGCGGAAGAACTGACCGAGGATTTTGAGGAAGCGGAAGAACCCAAATTTACAATGTCATAAACGAAAGGATCAGGTGATGCAGATGAAAATTTCAGCGACTATCAACAGACTTGTGGACAAACAGGATTCATCGGTAAAAGCGTATGCCAGTGTTACAATGGACGGAATGTTTGCTGTTCACGGACTGAAAGTAATGGAAACCGAGAAAGGCAGATTTGTAAATATGCCGTCAACTTCATATACCGACCGTGACGGCAACAAGCAGTATTCGGACATTTTTCACGCTATAACAAAAGCAGCGAGAAATGCACTTAATCAGGCTGTTCTGAATGCTTACGATGTCAAACTTCAGCAGATACAGGCAACAGAGATTGAGGTTGAAAATACTCCCGACGAGGAAATGTCCGACGAGCCTGCGGATGAACCTGAGCCTGAGATGTCAATGTGAAATATATCACAAAAGAATACTGTATACTTTGTTGCTTTGGTAGAATTTCTTTGAAAAGACTGGATTATGATATATCTCTGTGATATAGTGAAAGAAACAAATTTATCGGGGTGATACTATGAAAAAAGCAATAACGATCTTAGCTATATGCAGTCTGCTGCTTACAGCCTGCGGACAGATAGACGATACAGAATCCAAATCGGAAACTACTACTGCAATTGCTTCCGAAAGCACGGCTGGCGAAGATACTGCGGAAACTTCATCGGCAAAAGAAGAAAAGGATACAAGCGAAGCCACAACTACTACGAAAAAGAGTTCGCAGACGGTATCCTCATCTTCAAAGCCGACGGGTATTACTGTAACTACTACAAAGAAATCAGGTTCGTCAGGTGCTTCGGGAAACTCAATTCAGGGACAAAACAATTCCGTGCAGAATAATAACGGTCAGGAAAATAACGTACAGCCTGCGCAGAATAGTCAGCAGACCTATAATTCGCCGTCCGATAACAATCAGAGCAATAACGGTGCGCAGCAGAATAACCAATCGTCTGACAATAAGCCTCAGAATAACAACCCTTCTCCTCCGGTTACAACGGCAAAACCTGCGGTGACAAATCCGCCGACTACTACACCAAAACCGCAGACTGAACCGCCGGAAGATATAATTGAAGATACAACAAGCCTGCAAAGCGTTTTGAATTATGTAAATTCGCTCGGAAGAACAACCGATGAATATTACAATATAGGTGCAGGCTTGGGGCACGACGGTTCTGATTATGGAAAAGCCGAAGCTGTTTACAATTGGATCAGAGGGAACGTCAGCGGAAATTGTCAAGTATTCTCAGCAGCAACAATGTACGCTTGTAAAGGCGTGGGACTTGAATGTCGGTATGCGTTTTTCTCACCGGATGCCTGGTACGGTCATATGGCAAACTTGGTATGTGTGGAGGGAACATGGTATGTGTTCGATACACAGGGCGGCAGATTTTTAAAATCAGATAAATACGGTGAAATAACCCGAATATTTGATGAAAATGATAATACAATTGAAATTTCGATAAGCGAATCGGCTTATTGATAATATGTAACAAATATGCAAGTGAGAGAGCCGAAGAAATTTCGGCTCTTTTTCTTTGCGTGAAATCAAAGGAGAAATGTACTTTATGTTTAAAATTAAATCAAAGATTTTAAAGAAACTTAGCGCAGGGTTCATGGCAGGACTCTGCGCTTTTTCAATGCTCGGCTCTACAATGAGCGGAGTAATTACTGCAAATGCCGCAAGTACTTCGGCCGAAAACTCTGCGTTTCCATCGGCAGATACGGTGATCGCAAAGGCGGCAACGCTTCTCGGCTCTCCGTATACCTTTGGAAATAAGGGGTACTGGTACGCATACAATCAGGATCAGTATACTCCGCTGTCGGTACAGACGATAAACAATCTCGGCATCGACTGTTCGGGACTTGTGTACTATACGCTGACACAGCTTGGATACAAAACATCGGGATTTTCTTGGAACAACCCTGTTCCTGTGGATACCGATCACTGGCTGACGGTAAACGACAACTGCACTATCAGCTACGGCGGTAAAACTTCCAAGGTCGATGTTGAAAAGAAAAACATCAAGACCACAGACCGTCCATACTGGGAGTGTTCCAACGGTTCGACTATTACGCCCGGTTCTGTAGTGGTGGCTCAGAATCCATATGGCGAAGATCATGCGTGGATTTACATGGGCGAATTTAACAGCCGTTCAGATGTAGTGTCTTACCTGAAATCTATCGGTGTATCCGAAAGCCTCATAAATTCCAAAACAGTCGGCGACGGAAAAGGCGCAGGCGGCAGGCATTGGAGAATAGAGTCCAACGGTTCGGAGGGTGTTGTGATCAACAACAAGACCGACGGTAAAACTGCAACTGCTATGAATATGTCGGCGTTCAGGATCACAAAGACCGACGTGACTTTTGAGATAGATAAGTATAATACAAATGGTGATCTTGTGGGAAAATCAAGCGTTGACAATTCTACAGCGGTATATGGAATCTACAGCGATAAATCCTGCAAAAACAAGGTTGCTGAAATCAAAATCGGCAGCAATGGAAAAGGCTCTGTAAAGCTGCCAAACAAGACTTATTACGCAAAGGAAATCAAGGCTCATACGGGTTACGCACTGGACAAAACCGTGTACAAAATCAAGGCGGGCGTGAACAAGGTTAAGGAGGATTTCCAGACGGGAAAAATCAAAATCAATAAGTCAGCAGAGGATGGCATAATCAGCGGCAGAAAGTTTAAAATCACCTATTCATACAATGGAAAATCTCTTTCTGAAACTGCAAAAACAAATGCAAAAGGCATTGCGACCTTTGACAATCTGAAAGTTTATGATATGTCCACAGGCAAGGCTATCACTTACACTGTTTCCGAAATCAACGTAGATACGAGATATGAAGCTCCCAAGGCGAAGAATGTCAAGCTTACCGACGGCGACGTTGACCTGACCATAAATGTGAAATTCAACAACGAACTCAAAACAGGCTCTATTAAGATCAACAAGCAGTCTGAGGATAATCAGAACGGCGGCAGAGAATTTACTGTAACAGGTAACGGCAAGACTTACAGCATAAAAACAGGTTCTGACGGTGTTGCAATTCTTTCCGATATCCCCGTATACGACAGTAACAATCAGAAAATTGTTTACACGATTTCTGAAAAAAACGTACCAGTGAAATATGTTATTCCTGCCGAGCAGACAGTGACTTTAACGGCTGATGAAACTACCTCTGTAACGTTTGAAAATGTGCTTAAAAAATTCACTTTGGAAGTTACAAAAAAGGATTCTGAAAATGGCTCTGCACAGGGGAATGCAAGCCTTGCGGGAGCGGTTTACGGCGTGTTTAAAGACAGTGTTTTGAAAGACGAATACACAACCGATGAAAACGGATATTTCAAGTCCAAGGAATATGTCTGCGGGAATTACACGGTTCAGGAGATTTCTCCCTCAGAGGGATATCTGCTTGATGAAACTGTGTACCCGGTTGGTGCAGAAGCTGAGAATTATTCTATTGAGCATAACCCCATTTCCATGACAGTGACCGAGGATATTATCAAGGGCAATATTTCAATCATCAAGCATTCCGATGACGGAACAACGCAGATCGAAACTCCCGAAGTCGGTGCAGAGTTTGAGGTTTATCTCAAGTCATCAGGCTCTTATGAAGCTGCAAAAGACAGCGAAAAAGACTATCTCGTATGCGATGAAAACGGCTATGCTGCGACAAAAAAGCTCCCCTACGGAATCTATGTCGTTCATCAGACCAAGGGCTGGGAAAGCACCGAATATATGGAGGATTTTGAGGTTGTAATCAGCGAAAACGAAAAAGAATATTTCTATTTGCTCAATGACGCAGTGAAAAAATCCTTTGTTAAAATCGTGAAAAAGGACGCTGAAACAGGCAATGTAATTCCCGTTTCGGGCATCGGCTTCAAGGTTTGGGACTGTGCAAATTCCGAATATATTTCTCAAAAAATTTACTATCCCTCAGAAATGATTCTCAACACATTTTACACCGATGAAAGCGGTTCTCTTATGCTCCCGAACGAGCTTGTTTACGGCGATTACGAGCTTCACGAAGTGCAGTCGGCGGAGGGTTATGTCCTTGATAAAAATCCTGTTCCATTTACAATTGACGGCTCAGTAGAGACCGTAGTTGTGGAGAAAACAAATACCGCACAGAAGGGCAAAATTTCTGTTCAGAAAACAGGCAATGTTTTTGCAAGCGTAACTGCTCTTGGCAGCGCAATATATATCGATGAAAACGGCGAGGTTCACGAAAGTGGGCAGACCGCCTATACTCCCGTTTTTGCAAAAGAAAATCTCAGTGGCGCAGTATTTCAGGTAATTGCAAGCGAGGATATCATAACTGCCGACGGCACGATCAGAGCCAACGCAGGCGATGTTGTGGCAGAGCTTGTAACAGACGAAAACGGGTATGCAGAAACTGATTTACTGTATCTTGGCAAGTATGAAGTCAAGGAAATTACTGCTCCTGACGGCTATGTTCTGAACGCAGAATCTCAGTTTGTTGAGCTTACCTACGCAGGGCAGGAAATCGCAGTTCGTGATACCGTTGGCACAGCTTTTGAAAATGACTATCAGGGCATTGAAATTTCTCTTTCTAAGGTTATGGAAAATGATGAAAAGTTCGGAATTTCAGCGGAAGAAAGTTACAAAAATGTTCGTTTCGGATTGTTTGCCGCAGAGGATATTACTGCCGCTGACGGCTCGGTAATTCCTGCCGACGGTCTGATTGCGGAGGTTTCGCTGAACGAGGATATGACGGCTGTAATTGCAGAAAAAATTCCGTTCGGCAAGTATTATGTTCAGGAAATTGCAACCGATGAGCATTATGTTTTGAACGGTAAAAAGTACCTTGTAAACTTCGAGTATATGGGACAGGAAGTAACTACTGTTTCAATCGACTGCGGGCAGTTCGTAAATGAACTGAAACGTGGTAAAATCGAGGGAATCAAGGTAAATGAGAGCAACGAACCTCTTGAAAATGCTCTGTTCGGACTGTTTGCTGTTGATACCGCTGAGTTTACTGCCGACAACGCATATATGACCGCTGTTTCCGATGAAAACGGACACTTTGAATTTGACAAGATCCCATATGGTGAGTATATCGTCAGGGAAATCGAAGCTCCCACAGGCTACATTTTAAGCGATGAAAGCTACCCCGTGACTATTTCTGAGGACGGCGAAGTCATAGAAATTAAAGCTGTGAATAAATCTACAAAAGTCAGAATTTCCAAGCAGGATATTACTACAGGCGAGGAACTCCCCGGTGCTACCATTCAGATCATCGATAAGGACGGGAACGTTGTTGATGAATGGGTTTCCACAACAGAGCCGCACTTTATTGAGGCTGAACTGACCGCAGGAGAAAAGTACACTCTTCACGAAGCTGCCGCTCCAGACGGATATGTTATTGCGAACGACGTTGAATTTACCATAAATTCGGACGGTACAGTAACCGAGGTCGTTATGTACGATGAGCATACGCCTGATCTTGAAATTCCTCCTACAGTCACAATAGATACTCCTAATACAGGTGTATCCGCAGACAATAGTGCTGAGTTTTATCTCGTAGCCGCAGCGGTTGTTGTGGCTTTCGGTATGGTCATATGCAAGAGAAACGATAAGGAAAAGAGAAAGGATGATGTGAAATGAGATCTAAAAAGAAATTGATCGCAGCAGCAAGTTCGGTGTGCTTTGCTGCGATGATGTCGCTAACTGCTTACGCATCGGGCGATGTTGCGGGAGCGGTTACAAGCACTTGGACCACTGCAAGATCGCAGGTGGTGTCGGTTGTAAACAACGTTGTATTCCCCGTGATCGACGTAATATTGGCGGTTTTGCTGTTTGTTAAGATAACGCTGGCATACTTGGATTACCGCAAACATGGTCAGTTGGAGTGGACGCCGATCGCTATAATTTTCGGCTGTCTGATCTTTTCTCTGACCTGTCCGCTGTACATCTGGAGTATTATTTGATAAGGAGTAGGAACGGATATGAAAACAAAAGTAATAACCGCATTTTTAGCAGTGTTTATGCTGGCAATGACCGCCTGCGGAACGATCAGTCCGCCAATACAGACGGTGGAAACTACAACAATTCCGATAACAGCCGAGTCATTGGATTCGGCTGTCTCTTCGGAGGTCGAAAGTACCGTCAACAATGAACAGGTAAAGTCCGATACCTTTATCGCTGAGTTTTTTGACTCAAATATCAGCTTTGAAGATACAAGCGAATTGGTTACTGAGTCGATGAAAGGCTGTGCCTTTGAGAACGAAACCGATAATTTCAATGGAGTGAATAAGGTTACTTTGAAAGGCAAAAACGGCGGCGGAATAATTAATGTTCTCTGCGTTGATCTGTCACAGTCACAGCTTGATTACGATATGAAATATATCCTCGAAAACTTCGGGGATTACTATTTCGGTCAGACCTCCGCACAGATGAACGGTGTCACTGAGGACGATTTTGTGTCAAATTATCGTATGACAACAAATGTATATTCAAATGGTAAATATCAGCGTTACAGTTCCGTTCAGAAAACCGATGGTATGGCGACGCAGTTTGGGTACACGGAAACCTATGCTGTGCTTTCTGAGAACAAGCTGACAGTAGTATCAGGAGCATATCTTGGTACGGATATGATGGAAAGGCAGAGCTTTTCGCAGCTTATGGGTAAGCTTGCGGAAAATGTCAAGTATTAAAGGTTGGTGTAGTTATGCCATATATCCCATTTACAGAAGAACAAAAAGTAATGGCAAACTCCGTAGATTTAGCGGAGTTTTTGCGTATGCGGGGCGAAAAACTGGAACGTGTCGGCAGAGAGCATAAACTCATTTACTACGACGGTTCGGGCAAGCATGATAGCATCACAATGTCGGGTTCAAGGTGGTTTGACCACAAAAATCAGGTTGGCGGCGGAGCAATAAAATTTATGCAGGAATTCTATGATATGGACTTTCAGACAGCTGTGCAGGAACTGTTGGGACAGACGGTAACTTCCCTCTCTCACGCTCCTCCAAAAGCAGTTGTGCATGAAGAAAAAACGAAAGAATTCAAGCTTCCCAAATCCAATGAAAATATGCACAGGGTGTTTGCATATCTCATAAAACAGCGGTTCATTAATCCCGAAATTATCAGTTTTTTTGCGAGAAATCACACGCTTTATGAGGATAAGGAACATCACAATGCAGTGTTTGTAGGACTTGATGAAAACGGCGTTCCACGTCAGGCAAGCAAGCGTTCAACCAATTCTTTCGGGAAAACTTTCCGCATTACCTGCGAGGGTTCAGATACCCGTTACAGCTTTTCCCACTTTGGCAAGTCGGAAAAGCTGTTCGTGTTTGAGGCTCCCATTGATATGATGAGTTTTCTTACACTCTATCCGCAGGAATGGCAGAAAAACAGCTACATTGCAATGAACGGTGTGTATGAAAATGCCGTTTTAACAGCGTTAAAGAACCATTCTAACCTGTCAGAAGTCATTCTCTGCGTTGATAACGATGAGGGCGGAATCGAGGCTGTTGACAGACTTCGGGATATTTTGAGAGAAAACGGCTATGAAAATGTACGGCGATTTGCTCCCAAATTTAAAGATTGGAATGAAGATTTAAAGGCAAAAAACGGAGCGAAATTTTTGCCTGCTGTTCCTCATAAGCGAAAGGAAGAATATCATCGTCAGGCTGAAAATTTGCAGTATCTCAAATGCCGTCCGGATAAGCTGACGTCTCAGATCTATGCCGCCTTCAAAAACGAACAATACAAATATTTCGCTGAGTATGCACTTGCAGGCTCGGCGTTTTTTATTGATAAAAGCTGTGAAAAGGATATGTTTGCAAAGCTTAGAGCCAAGCTGAAAGCAGAGTACAAGCCGTACACAGATAAAGGCAAAATAACCGCTAAGCAAAGAAATTTGCAGGAATGTGTTACGGCAGTAATGAAAGATCTAAGGCAAACAGCTCGTACCCGTGAGCAGTGTATAAATACTGCGAAACTGCTGTATCAGCTTGCGGATAGTGCTGTCAGGTTATCTGTTGAAAAAACTCTGTCTGAACCTGTGGCAGAACATATCGAATCTGAGGACATCGTTTCCGAACCTGAACCTTTTATGGAATTCGGGTAATGCGATACCCCCTGCCTCACACTGCAATACCTTGAATAAAACAAACTAACTGTCGTATTAAATACAAAAGAAAGAATATTTTATACAGATCGGAGATGAAATTTTGAATGAGAAACAGATGATTTTGATAGGCGTACTTGTTGTAATTTTCATTGCCTTTTTAGTGGTAGTAAATCTGCTTGACAACAAATCGCTTAACGGAATAAAGGCAAAAAAAGTCGGCAATGGACAGCACGGAACTGCGAGGTGGGCGACAAAAGCTGAGATAAAACGTACTTTTATCCCTCTGCCATTCGAGCCTGATAAATGGCGTAAGGGAGAAAATCTTCCGCAAAGCTCTAACGGAGATGTTATTCAGGGAACTGTGGTCGGGTGCAGAGGTTCAGGAAAGAAAACTGTTGCACTTGTGGATACTGGCGACGTCCATACTCTTATGATAGGAGCGGCAGGTGTCGGAAAGACTGCATACTTCCTGTATCCGAATATTGAGCTTGCCTGTGCAAGCGGAATGTCGTTCATCAGTACGGACACCAAAGGGGACGTAGCACGAAATTACGGAACTATCGCAAGCAAATATTACGGTTACAATGTTTCTGTGCTAGACTTGAGAAATCCTACTCGTTCAGACGAAAACAATATCCTGCATCTTGTAAACAAGTATATGGATATTTATCTGTCCGATAAAAACAATCTTTCAGCGAAAGCAAAAGCGGAAAAGTATGCAAAGATAACAGCAAAGACAATTATCAATATCGGCGGAGGTGACAGTGCAAGCTACGGTCAGAATGCGTTCTTTTACGATGCAGCGGAAGGCTTGCTTGCCTCTGTTATCCTGCTTTTGGCGGAGTTTGGCGACAAAAACGAACGGCATATAGTTTCCGTTTTCAAGCTTATTCAGGACTTGCTCGCTAAGTATCAGCCAGACCCGAAAGTAAAACCTAAAATGTATTTTTCAAAGCTTATGGACAAACTTCCAAGCGAACACAAAGCAAAATGGCTTGCAGGAGCGGCTCTGAATGCGTCTG